>ERZ773188.664-NODE-664-length-42125-cov-7.009936_pt1 | contig 42125 bp, 34 predicted proteins | sample MGYA00581011_ERZ773188 | MGnify/ENA primary metagenome ERZ773188 (study PRJEB29015, sample SAMEA2737798) | human gut metagenome | biome: human gut; feature: human-associated habitat; material: faeces | place: China | collected 2012 ...
AAAACCGTTGATATTACTGGCTTTTTCAAAAAGTTCTGTATCACCACTCGCACCAAAACCCCGAAGCCTCAACGGTTTCGGGGTTTTTATTATGCCTTTTTCGGTGCGATTTGCTCTAGATTTTGTCTACTGTACAGTATCCAGATTTTTTAGGGAGGAAAAATCTATTATGGGGCATCGCACAAGTATTAAAAATCCGAGACTTATGTTTCGCGTAGGCCGGGCTATCAACCGAACGAAAAACAACATTGGCTGCATGTTCTATGCCCAATATGCAGAGAAAAAGGCTACATCGGGGGTGAGGCGGCACGGCGACATGCAAAGACCTCGCCGAGTGCGAAGTGTGCCATAAGCCTTACGGCGAAAAGGATTCTTCCAACCATGCGGGCGGCACGGAAGTGCGCGGCAAGAAGGACGCGACTTGCACGGCGGCGGGCTACACCGGCGATACGTACTGCAAAGGCTGCGATGCTCTGCTGAGTTCCGGCACGGCGATCCCCGCCGCGGGGGAGCATACCGGCGGCACGCCGACCTGCCTCCGGCGGGCAAAGTGCGAGGTCTGCGGTGAGAGATACGGTGATATCGACCGCTCGAACCATGCAGACGGCTGCGTGCCGGAATGGACCGTCACCGAGACGGAGCACACGCAGAAATATTCCCGCTGCGGCAAGCTCCTCACGGAAACCGGCGCGCATACCTTTGGAGACTGGACCGTCACGCAGGAGCCGACGGAAAGCGAGAAAGGCGAGCAGGAGCGTGTCTGCGCGGTCTGCGGCTGCACCGAGACGGAAGCGATCCCCATTGCGGAGGCTAAGGCAAGCCCCTCCCCTGCCCCCGCCGCCACGTCCGAACCCACCGCGAAACCCGCTGCCGAGCCGACCGAACCGGCTTCGACGGGCAGCGTGTGGCGGATACTCCTCCCGGTCGGTCTGGCCGGTGTGGCTGTCGGTATCGGCGCCGGTATCGCCTTCCGGCGGAGAAAGAAAAAGTAACACTTTCCCATCCATACGAAAAGCCGATGGCTCGTTTGAGTCATCGGCTTTGTAGCTTCTTGTACTTTGGTTCCATCCATCCGAAAATGGAGGTACCGCCCATGGAAGTGATAACAATTCTGTTTTTGATTTCACAGTTACCAATTTTCCAAGGGGTGAATAAGACGTCTAAATCTTTGTTCATTATGGTCTCCTTTAAATTGATATATATTTTTATTTTTTATTAACGGAGAAATGTAGCTCTCTTAAAGCTTCAATATCTTCACAAATGGTTTTGAGCGGGCATACGTCGCAATCCAGAATTACATTTTTTAAGATATGGTCGAATGCTTCGGTTACCTCATTCACTTTTTTGGAAACACCGACTAAATCCTTTACAAAATCATGGTCACCAACGATAAAATAGACTTGCACATGGTTTACACCGGGTAGCTGTTTATAGCGGTCTATATAAATGTTACCGAGCGTTTCAAAGGTTAAGCCTTTTTTTATTGCTTTTTTACTGACACGCACATTTTCTTTGTTTTCAAAGCTGGAAGATAAAATCATGTAGCCCTCAGGGATAATTTTATATCTTTCATAATTGAGCTTTTTAACGCCGATATAAGCTTTGTTTGGGTCTTCTATATCGTCAATGTTAAATAGGGTAACTCTGGAAAAATTGGTGTTCTTTTTGATGTTTTGCAAATCGTCACCGAGTAAGAAAATCTTATCTTCGCCGATTAACGCCTTGTCACTCGTGGGCACATGATAGACTACACTGTCTTTAAACCTGTCCCCAAGCTCAAAACTAACCTCTTTGCCCATTAAAAACTCATTTGCGCTGAGCATATTCCAATCGTAATCTCCAACCGGCAGTTCTGTGAAGCTTTGCTTTTGTAAAAAACTCAAAGTTTCTTTAATTAGATTATCGTATACATTCATAGGTTATATTTTTTCGTTTTTATCTTTGTAATCGTGATATTTAGATAACCGGTCGTACATTTTTTCAACCATTTTGCCGTCGCCGTTCGTGATGAAAAAGAGAAACAACAGACCTATTAGCACTAAGATACAAGCCAATACGATGAGTAATATATAGTACCAAGCCATATTAGTTCTCCTTATTCATGCCTTTAACACGGGCGTATTCTGCTGCGCCTAATGCACCCATAAGCTGCGGGTCAATGGCAAGGTCAATAACCTCTATATGCAACACTTTTTCAATGGCTTTTTTGAGTCCTTCGTTTTTCGCACAGCCACCGGTTAAGGTGATTGCATCGGTAGCACCGGCTTTTTTCGCCATAACAAAGCATCTTTTTGCAACTGCCTGCTGAATACCTGCGGCAATTTCATCTTTGCCTTCTTCATCTAATATTACACATTTCGTATAGGTAGAACCTACGTCACAACCACCGAAATATTTCATTATAAAACCTCCATTACCAAGTTAAATCGTCCTCATAATCCACAATTGTCGGATCAAGCGGCTCTTCTCTGAATACGTTAATCATGTATTTGTTGAAAGCCTCACGCATTTCTCGTTTAGAAACGGTACGTGCATCCATGAGGTCGTGGGGAATCCAAATCAAATGGATGCCTCGTTCTCTCGCCTGATCCTCGAACATACCATGCAAGCCGCCCACGTTTTTGCAGGATACATGGTCATACATGATGACGATTTTTGCATTGAACTTTTCACACATTCTCCAACATTCGTCGAGCGAGTTTACATAACCGCCGTTGGTGTGGGAACGCATCATCATCTTTTCATAAAGAACAGCAAGGTCTACCATGGCGGCATCCTTGTCACCGATGTGAATGAAGTGGTGCGCCAACATACATTCCATATCGACCATGGCTTTTACGCCCCAACAGTGTGTCGTCCAGTAGGAAAATTGTGTGTAGTAGTGTGCCGGGCATGCCCAAACAATCGCACGATATTTTGGCTTGTTGGCATCGTTCTTTTTGTCCTCTTCATAGCCCTTTTTCATCATGGCATCTACTTTGAGGTCTGTTTTTAAGAAGTTCGGGTCCAAACAGCCGGCACCCATGAACTCGTATTCACGATACAATGCCATAGCACCGTTGCATACCTGCGGGTAGTCGGTACAGTTAATATCCCATTTGTTTAACATGCACTGGGACATTTGGTTGAACATTTCGCTCTTTTCCCAAAATGCATCCCAGTCCCATTTTACATTGTAGTTGTCTTCAATGAACTGGATGGCTTTTTTGAGGTTCTTTACCGCGTAATCTTGTACTTCGGGTTCTAAGAATCTTTGCGGCGGTGTGATTTGGAATTTTGGAATGTCTTTGAACAGTCTTGCCATAAAGCTGATTTCACCGATAGAACCGTCACAGGGCATAGAGGAGGTAATAAAAGTTTTACCTACCATCGGGTAATCATTTGCCACGGCTACGCCGACTTCTGTTGCGGGGAACGGACAAATATCCGCAGCCAAACCGAATTTTTCAATAGCGTCAATGTAGGTCGGGTTGCTGTACTGGTCAATTTCAGACGGCATACCAACGGCCATCATCGCAATATCCATCCATTGAAGGGTGGGGAAACCTGCCATAATGAACTTCGGAATCATCTCGTCAAACATAACGGTGGTTTCTCTTAATTTTGCCGCTTTTTTGGATTTCGGTCTTAAATTTTTATCTCTTTCGAGGAACATAAGCACGTTGTCGATAGAGTTGCGCACAACTGTAAAGAAATATTCGTGCGTGTAGCGAAGCTCTTTACCATATAAGCCAATGGTATGTTTGTCAATCGTGTTTGCGGCGGTGAGATAAGATATCATCCAGCGGTATCTGAGCATGGCTTTTACCATTAAAATGGGATGCCTGCCAAGCTTAAAACCCATGTAGCCGTATAATTTCAGCCAGCGACCAAATTCGTAGAAAGTATCTTTAAAGCCTTTCCACTCTCTTTTTGTCATCGCTTTATGGTCTATATCAAAAAAGCTGCCCATGCCTTTTCCTGTTTCGGGATTATACATAGTTAATTCTCCTTCCCTTGCTTCTTGCTTTTAATTTTCTTGAATTCCAAGCTTTCCACAAAGGCTTGTACTCTCGTCCTCAACTGACCGCTGGCACGGGAAATGTAAGGACGGTCAATCGATAATACATGGATGCCATATTCCTCGGGCATAATATGGCTCGCTAAGGTTCTTTCAAACGACCAATAAGTACAGAACTTCATTTGCTCGTAAATCACGCCGTCTGCATGGTATTCATCGTGTAGCTGTTTAACGTGTCCTTTACGGTATTCCAGCTTATGATAAGCACAGTTTCTCGGACATTCGGTTTCTCGAAGATTTTGCCTGCAAATCTGCGTTAAAGCATCTTCGTCCTCGGTAAGTATAATTTGATTTCTGCCCGGAATAGAGCCGTAGCAAAAACGGTCGAAAACGACCAAAGCGCCACTGTCCTCTACAAGCTCAATAAAGGTCGGGTCGTCAATTTCAGAACCGACAATACCGACTCTGGCTTTGTATTTCGATACCGGATCCGGCTCACGGGTTTTGAGTTCCTCAAGGGTTTCCTCTAAATAGGGTAAAATCAAATCTTTCGGGCAAACAAAGCTGACTAAGCAGATTTTATGAAGCTCACTGCCGGTGATGACAGGATTTAATTGCTTGCGGAAATCGCCAATCTCACGGACGACCTTGCATACCTTGTTGTATTTCTTTACAGCCTCACGGATAGCGGCATCGGAAATATCTACACCGTAAACGTCGTGTAGGGGATTCAAAATCTTTCTTGTGACCTGCTCTTTTAAATGCTCCACGCAGTCCTCGTCGTCAGCATACGGAATATCCATATAGCATCTAACGAACTTGTCATGGTCATCATGCAAATGCAAGAGTGCCATATTTTCCATAGCACGGTTCATAGGTTCACATACGTCAACGCCCAAAAGTCCGTCTAAGAAATTGTAGTTGCCTTCAATGGCTCTTTCCAATAAGGCTCTGGAATATTCGCAGGCGCTGTTTGCCATATAATAGGTAGCAATATCCACACTGCCGGAATTCGGCGCACGGAGTCTAACCGAAAAACAATCGCCTAAATTCATTAAAACCTCCGGAATATGATAGCAGGTGTAACCCAGAGCCAATCTTCCGTCCGCTTTTGCTTCTCGAACCAAGTCATTTTGAGCATCTTCTAACAGATGTTCAAAATAAATCATATGTTTTAAATCTTTCATGGCTTTGATTCCTTATATAATTCCAAATTTTTTGAGTGCGTTATAGGTTCCCTTTACGCATTCGTTGTTGTCATCCATAAGCATAAAATCTTTGGCTACAGCGTCAAAGCGTGCAATTTCTTTGTCGGATTTTACAACGCCGATGCATTCAAGACCGTCTAAATCCACGTTCTCGAGTAAGGACTCATCTTCAATTCTGTTGAAGATGCAAGCCATTTTATCATACTTAACGGCTTCGCTAGCCACTTTAGAAATGGATTTAATGACCTCAATACCTTTGCGGCTTGCGTCAGATACCAATAATAAATGGGTGACTTCTTCAATAACGCGGCGGTTTACTTGCTCAATACCCGCTTCACAGTCAATGACAATGTAATCAAATTGATTACCAACCGTTTCAATCACGCTCTTTAAATAAGAGTTGATTCTGCAATAGCAGCCTTTGGTTTCGGGGCGACCGATTGCTAAAAAGGCAAAATTATCTTTTTCCACAATAGCTTCGGCGATTTTATATCTGGACTCGCCAACAAGCTCCAGTGCGGTTTTGGTGTCTCCGCCTTCTACCGTGTTGATAATTTCGGTACGAATATCGTCGAGCGTGATTTTTACATCTACGCCAAGTGCCGTAGCCAGACCGATAGCGGGGTCAGCATCAATAGCTAAGATTTTCTTATCCTTATAATTCTCACTCAAAATTTTCACGATAATGGCAGATAAGCTTGTCTTACCAACACCGCCTTTACCGGTCAGTGCCAAGATTTTAGATTTCACATACTTCCTCCTTGCATGGAATGTTAAAAAAATATCACTACTATTATATTTTATGCACACGAAAATTTCAATGGTTTTGCTGAGCCCCGCCCCTACGGGCACAATTCAGATATTCTTGTAGGGGTGGGGCTCTGCCCCGCCCGCCTAAAAGGGAAACCCCTCCGTCTTTTGCCTGCGGCAAAATCCACCGCCCCTGTCAGGGGAGGCAAGCAAGTTATCGGAAACCCTTAATAGCGGCAGACTCTCCGCTGCGGAGAGAGCATTATCCCCGATGGGCATCAAACCAGCCGGTGATCTCGTTCAGACGGCGGAGCCGGTGCTTCGGCTTGCCGCTGCGGGAAAGCTCGTGGTTCTCGCCGCGGAAGAGAACAAGGCGGCTCTCCACGCCGTGCGCCGCGAGCGCAGAGTACATCTGATACCCCTGATCGACGGGGCAGCGGTAATCCTCCAGCGAGTGGATGAAGAGCGTGGGCGTTTTGACTTTATCGGCGTATTTCATCGGGCTGTGCTGCCAGAACTTCTCCGCGTCCGGCCAGAGGGACGCGCCGCACTGATCCTCGGAGAAGTCGGGGCCGATATCGGATACGCCGTAAAAGCTCGTCCAGTTTGATATGGAGCGCTGGCTGGCGCAGGCGCGGAAGCGGTCGGTGTGGCCGATGATCCAGTTGGTCATAAATCCGCCGTAGGAGCCGCCGGTCTCGAAGAAGTTATCGCTGTCCATCTCCGGGTAAGCGGCGAGCGCCGCGTCGCAGAAGGCCATGAGATCGTCGAAATCCACCGTGCCGTATTTGCCGCGGATGTCCATGAACGCGCCGCGCCCGTCGCTGCCCGTGGGGTTGCAGAAAATGACGAAGTAGCCCCTGCCCGCCCAGTACTGCATTTCATGGTAAAACACCGGGCCGTACACGGTTTTCGGGCCGCCGTGGACATCGAGAATGACGGGGTATTTTTTGCCCGGCTCAAAGTTCATCGGCTTCAAAACGAAGCCGTGCACCTCGTGGTCTTCCGCCGTGAAGGTGAGCGCTTCCGGCCGGGCGACATATTTTCCGCGCAGCGCGGCGTCGTTTAAGTGTGTAATGCGCGCTCCGGTCTCGTCGTAAAGCTCCTGCGCGCGCATATCCCAGAGCGCGCAGAGAAGCATTTTCCCGCCGCAGCGGTCGAAGCAGTCAACGGAGCCGCCGCGCTCCGTGACCGGGGAGACGACGCCGTTTTCGAGCTTATAAAGGCCGGCGCTGTCGAAGCGCGTGGAGATAAAATACAGCACGTCGCCGTCCATCTTCATCGTGCGTCCGCCGCCGTGGCGGATATCGCTGCCGACGGACGAGCCGATGGACTCGCCGTAGACGGCGCAGGGCGAAACGGCAAGCGTTTCGTAGTTGAGCGTATAGAAATCAACATCGGTGTTCATGCCGTACTTTCCGTCTGCGGCAAGCAGAAGCAGGAAGGATCTCCCGAGAGCGTATGCAGCGATATTGAAATCGGGGCGGCTTTTGGCAACGGCTTCCTCCCGGCGAGAGGCGAGCTCCATGCGGTACAAATCCGCGCCGCCGAAGTACGCCGGGCGAGGGACGGAGACATCGAGCAGGCTGTAGTAAACGGTTTTCCTGTCCTCCGTGAGCTGCACGTCGGATACGGAGAGGCCGGCCGCGGTCAGGCGGGCGAGGGACTTCTTTTTCGCGTCGTAGTAGAAAAGGCTCTCGTACGCGCCGCGCGTGTACGTCCCGCCGTTCCACCACCACGGAAGCTGCGTGACGACCTCGTAATCCTCGTTTTCCTTCCTCTCGGCAAGGTACGCCTTGGCGAGCTTTTTGTCGCCCGTATACAGATTTTCAAAGCCAGGGAACGTTGAGCCGGTGACGAGAAGATCGCCGCCCGGCAGCGGGAACACCTGCGAAACGGGGATGGGAAAGGTGTAGGCAAGTTCGGCCTCGCCGCCGTCGAGCGCGATCTTATAATACCGGCTCGAAAGCGACGGCTCTTTTTCGCCCTCGCGGTCGGCGGCGAAGAGAATGGTATTTTCGTCCAGATAACAGAAAGAAGATTCTTTTCCGCCGCCGGTCAGCGGGCGGAGCGCGCCGTCCTTCAGAAGATACAGGCGCGATTCGTAGCCGTTCTTTTCCTTTTTTGCCTGGCTCACGGTGAAGCAGGCGCTTGTCCCCGCGGGGGAGAATGTGACGTTCGCGAGCGAGCGGACGGCGCAGAAATCGTCAACGGCGATGGGTTTGAGACGCATATAAACTCCTTTCGTGCGCGGAGGGCCCCCGCGCGGCAGTAAATTACGGTTAGCTGCAGCATACCACGTTCCTGCCGCTCCTGCAATAAGCCGGTGGTTGACAGTGAAGAAAACCGGAACGCAATACGCGGTTATTGCAGCTTCCCGGAGAAAAGAATATAATAAATCCGTCAAATTTTTCCGTACGAAGAGATCGATGACGATGAAAAAGTGTCTTGCCCTGCTTCTTGCACTAACCCTTTTTGCGCTGTGCGGCTGCGGAGCCGCGCCGGAGCCTGCTCCCGCGCCGACTGCCGAGCCCGCCTCCACACCGGCCCCCACACCCACGCCGACCCCGGAGCCCACCGCAACGCCGGAGCCGAAGCCTACGCCGAACGCCGCCGACCTGGACGGATTCGGCTATGTGGAGCGGCCGGACGAATACCTTCCCGAATACGAGGTACAGTATGTAAAATCCTCCGGCGGGTACGCGATCTTTCTCTCCAGCGACGTGAACCGGACGCAGCACTTCGATCAGGTGCTGGACGCCACGGAGGTGCGCGTCATTGCCCGGCAGGGGAAATCGGCGCTGATCATTGTAAATGACGGGCGCGTCGGCTGGGTCACCGCCTCCATGCTTGAGGACGCGCCGACGGCGCTTTACTGCCCCGGCCATAAGGATCTCGCGGACTTTCCGGATGTGGAAAGTCCTCCGCACGGCTGGCTGCCCGCCTACGAGACATACTATGTCAAATCCACCGCCGGCGCCGGGATCTATATCACGAACGATCTGGCGCGGGAGGAGGTCTCGCGGCTGCTGAAGGACGGCACGGAAGTGACCGCGCTGGCGCGGGAGGGGACGTATATGATCCTCATCAAGGGCGACGGCTTCGCCGGTTGGGCAGATATCGATCTTTTGACTTCCGAGAAGCCCGCAGATTCGTAAGGACTTTGAATGCGAAAGAAATCCCCGCTTCGGTGCTTTTACCGGAGCGGGGATGTTCGTTACTCGTTATTCGTTTTTATCTTCCGCTTCCAGAAGCCCTCCGGAAGCTGGACGAGGATAACGGCGCAGAGCATGATGCCGCAGCCGAAAAGCTCGCGTCCGGACAGGAACTCGTGCAGCAGCACCGCCGCGCCCAGCACGCTGAATACCGACTCCATGCTCAAAAGGAGCGTCACGGCGACGGGGTTGCCGTCGCGCTGCGCGGCAAACTGGAGCGTATAGGCGATCGCGCTCGAGAAGATGCCGAGATACAAAATCGGGATGATGTTGTCGCGAAGCTCGGCGAGCGTCGGCTCCTCCACGGCGAACATGCCGATGAGACAGACGACGGACGCCACGATGAACTGCGCGCAGTTGAGCTCCGTCGGTGAACAGAAGCGGACATAGTAATCCGCCGCGAGAATGTACACCGCATAGATCCCCGCGCTCAAAAGGATCAGCGCGTCGCTCGGCGAGATCGTGAAGCCTTCCTTCACGCTGATGAAATAGAGCCCCGTGAGTCCCAGCAAGACGCTGACCCAGAGACTCGGCGCAACTCTCTTATGCAGGAACACCACACTGAAGAGCGGCACGAGCAGGATATACAGCGTCGTCAGAAAGCCCGCCTTGCCCGCTTCAACGTCCGCAATGGCGTATTGCTGCACGATGGACGCGGCGATCACAAGCACGCCGCACACGGTGCCGCCGATGGCGATCTTTTTCGGGTCGCTCTTCTTCCGCTCCTCCGGCTTTTTCCGCCGGTTGGATACAAAAAGAAGAACTCCCAGCGACAAAGCTGCGAGCACACTGCGATAGAAGTTGAAGGTGATGGCTCCGATATGTCCCGCGGCCATGCGCTGAAAGGCAAACGCGGTTCCCCAGACAAACGACGCCGCCAGAGCCGTCAGCGCCGTTTTCAAGCTCAATCCTTTTTTCATAATGTGTATATTATATGGGTTCCCTGTCGAATTGGCAAGGCGTTGAGTGAAAAAACTCTTGTACAAAAAAACCGATTGAAGCACTGGGAAATGTGTGCTACATTCTGAGGGAAACGAACAAAGAGAGGAAAAGGCGATGAAGGCAGAGGACATTCGGCAGCGGCTCGCGGAGCTCGCGCTCGACACGAACGAATACCGCATCAATGCCGGCGGTGCGATGGTGCTTCACGGTCTGCGCGAGGAGACGCACGATCTGGACATATGGTGCACGAAAAAGCTCGGCGATACGCTCGCGCAGCGCTGCGATGTGCAGGTGCTCCCGGACGGCACGCGGCGGTTCGTCCCCGCGCCGGACGTGGAGATCTATGAAAACATGCTCCCGGGGGAGACGGTGTTTCTGAATGGCATCCCGGTCGCGCCGCTCGAGGACGTGCTCGCGCTCAAGCAGCAGCTCAACCGCGAAAAAGACCGGCGGGATATTGCCGTTCTGGAAGCTGCCATCGCCGCGCGCCGCGCGGCGGTAACGCTCGCGCCCATCGCGCCGGAGGAGATCGCGGCATGCACGGAGCTTTATAATTACTATATTGAAAACACCTGTATCACGCTCGAGGAGGAGCCGGTCACGCCGGAGGAATTCGGCGCGCGCGTGGCGCGCATCATGAAGGACTACCCGTACATCGTTGCGCGCAACGGCGCAGGAAAGCCCATCGGCTTCGCCTATCTCGATGTGTTCAACCCCCGCAGCGCCTACCGCTGCACCGCCGATCTTTCGATCTATGTAGACCGCGCCTGCCGCGGCAGCGGCGTCGGGCAGAAGCTCTATGCGGAGATCGAACAGCTGGGGCGCGAGCGCGGCATAGAAAATCTCATCTCCATCATCACGTCCGACAATGAAGGCTCGCTGCGCTTCCACCGCAAGAATGGCTTCACGGAGATCGGCGTGATGCCCGCTGTCGCCTTCAAATTCGGAAAATATCTGGACGTGAGCTTCTTCCAGAAGCATCTCGGCTGAACAGGGCAGCGGCATGGACGGAGAATTTGTAAATCTGACGCCGGAGGATATCGGCTCAGAGCACCTTTGCTGCGTCATCCGCTCGAAAACGGCGCATCCGGGCGTGGAGGCAAAGCGCGCGCGGCTCGCCGCGCAGTTCGTCCATGTGGACACGCTCGAAAAGGCAAAATCCCTGCCCTGTGCGTTCAACACCTGGGCGATGTTCTATGACGGAAAGCTTGTAGCCGTCAATCAGATCGCCGCCGCCGCGCTCGAAAAGCTCCGGCAGAAGTCGGCCAAAGAAAACCGTTCCTGAACGACATACGAAAGGGCCGTTTTCGAAAGTGCAAACGGTGCGGAAAATACTTCATCATTCACCATTCTCCAGATCGACCGTTGCTGCTTCCGCAGATGCTGAGACAGGAAATACCATAATGGATGTGATACACATCACCATCAATAGCCCAAGACAAAATTTTTTCACCGGATAAGGAAATGTGCTTCTCCTCATATTCGTCCTCCTCTCCAGATACAAATCTGTCCCTGCCGTTAAGAGCAGGGACAGAACATGGTTTATTCAAGTTTTTCCGGGTTTGATACAATTACCTCATGATCGTACCATTTTCCCTTTGTACCGATCAGCGCAAGGTTAAACGGCTCGTCCAGAGCCGGAACCGGAACATCAAAACCGTTGACTTCTTCGCTTATTCCATCCTCATAAGTTACGGTGTCCACAGTAGGCAGCAAAAGTTCTGCACCATCTTTCTGGGCATCCTCTGCGGTGCCCGGGAAAAGATTGACAATACTCTGAGAGGTAAGCGAAATGTGAATGGTCATTTTGCCGTCCTGAACCGTCAGCTTTCCTTTACCATCGCATGTCTCGTTGACGCGGAACATGCTGCTATCTGTTTCAAAATCAGCAGAATAGATGCCATCTTCCAAAGTTGTTTGTTGTTCCTGCGAAACAGCTGGCGGGCTGGAGCCGTCCTGAGCAGATGGATCCGTCTGATCGCTGCATCCAACGGCGAAAACAGCGATCAAAGCAGCCATACACAGGAGTGCCGTTCTTTTTTTCATGCTCGATCTGTTCCTTTATTGATCGATTACAGCACCAGTATGTGCAACATATAGCTCATGAATGGCCGGAAGCCGACCGAGGCCCGCAATCTGAGTATCAACGCTCTCAAAAGCGCCGGATGCGTTGAACATACTCTTCCAGGAATCAGCATCATCGCCTGCCATATCATTGTTTGCATGGTCACCTGCAACGACCATCAGAGGACGAAGGATGACTTTCTTATAACCAGCTTCTTTGATGCTTTCAATAACAGCATCGCAGGCGGTTGCTTCCGGTTCACCCTCAACGGTACCGATGAATACATTGTCGTATCCCAGAGCCTCCATCTGAGCCTGCATCTGGCTGTAAGATACCTTTGCTGTGTGGGAAGTACCGTGACCCATAAATACGAATGCAACGCCGTCTGCCTTTGCTTCATCCAGAGTCTGGTATCCGGCTGTCTTAACTGCTTCTGCGGTAACAGCCTCTGCAACAGCTTTTTTATCTTCATTGATGACAGTTGCATCGGTACCGACATCGCCCAGAAGCGGAGCGGCGATCTGAACCGATTCAAATTTATCCTGATAAGATTCTACGGTTTCTGCCAGCTCATCATACTCAGCACCATACATCAGATGGGTAGGCTGAATCACCAGATTCTTAACACCATTTTCTACCGCACGGTCAAGCGCCTGCTGGACGTTATCAATCTTTTCTCCGTCACGAGCCTGCACATGATTGATAATGATCTGGGCGGTAAAGGCTCTTCTGACCGACCAGTCCGGATAGGCTTCCTGCAAAGCGTCCTCAATGCTCTTGATGTCAGCAACACGGCTGTCATTAAAAGAGGTTCCGAAGCTGACTACGAGCAGTTCATTTTCGCCGATTTCATCACCGTTGCGGGGATCATCTTTAGAAGCATCGCCAGTATCCCGTCCAAAATAGTCTGGATCTGCAAATTCGCCGGAAACCAATTCCTTTTGGGCATCCGTCAGGGCATCCCAGGCAGCTTTTGCGGCCTCACATTGTTCATCCGTGTTTTCGTTTCGTTCTTGCACATAGATTGCGTCAATCAGCTTGGCCACCTCATCAGCAGCAGCTTGATCGTCAGAGACTGGATTGGCAGAAGACACCTCTCCTACGTTGTCCGGTGTCTCGTTTTTCTGAGAACCGCAGCCGACAAGAGATGTTGCAATGCACATCGCAAGCAGGAGTGCTACAAGTTTTTTCATGTTCTTCATTTTTCTTTCCTCCATTGATTTATATCTTTTTGTGGTTTAAGCCACGAAAAAGCAAAAGTAACCCCCCAGTAAAACTGGGGGTTCTTCCTATGCAGGCAAAGCCCTCTGTTCCTCGCGTAACGCGTAAATGTGTAATACGGTCTGCCAGCTGCGCGGGGATTGTTACTTGCTGCCCGCTTTTCTTTGTAGAATACTTTTCTTCGGTACCTCGGCGCAAACACTATGTGGTATTTGTAATTCCACTTCGCATGAGATAAATTGTTTATGTCATTCAGGCTCATTCTGAACTCCCTCCTTTTGCTTTTTAAGTGCATTTGCCAGACCGCACTTTTATTAAGCAAAAGGAGTTTTTTGTCTCCCTCATCGCCAAAGGCTCTTTTGAACCACGCGTCTAACGCGTGGTTTTCGGGTATACAAAAAGCAGCAGTCATACATGACTGCTGCTGCCGTTTTTTCGCAACAAAATAGCCCATTTCTCCATAACTCAAGAGCAAATAGACTTTAACAACCTGAGCAGGTCTCCTGACTTGCGTATCATAAGCCTTCCGCACGGCCTTCTCAGGATTAACTCCCAATGACCGACTTTCGTCATGTGCGGTGCCTCCGCGCATACAGTGGCGGTACCGTTCCGGATTCCAACCGGATTCCCTATTCTCCATCAACTCTATACAAAATCGATGGCACTCAGATATCGTATTTACTAAACAAAAATATCATAGTAATGCATATTTGTCAAGCAACTAACAGACGATAAAAAATTATTATTAGTAAAGCTTTGATCAAAGAATATATCCATACGAACGATTCCTCTGGTGTAAATGATGTGATTTTGTGTTGCCAATAAAAAAGCAAAATCAATTTCAACATCGAACAGTTCAGTACTGGTGTACCATCTATCTGCACTTTGGACAAGTATCTTTGACGTTGTCTAACAATGCACGTCAAAAGAGCTATCTGACTTCATTTGAAATCAGATAGCTCTTTTCTCGTGAATAATAAAATTCTGTTGCCAAATCGTTGCCACAAAGGGCATCAAAGCTCAAAAAGTCCGGTGTTTACAGGCTTTTTTCGACCTCTGAAATCATTCCCACTCAATGGTCGCGGGGGGCTTGGGGCTGAGGTCGTAGAGGACGCGGCTAACGCCGGGGACCTCGGCCTGCACGCGGCGCGTGATGGTTTCGAGAAGCTCCCAGTCAAGACGGGGAACGCTCGCGGTCATGGCGTCGGTGGTGTTCACGGCGCGGATGATGACCGGCCAGAGCTCGGTGCGCTTGCCGTCCACGACGCCGGTGGTGCGGATGTCGGGGACGATGGTGAAGTACTGCCATACCTTTGCGTCCATGCCGGACTTTGCGAACTCCTCGCGGAGGATGGCGTCGGACTCGCGCACGGCGGCGAGACGGTCGCGGGTGATCGCGCCGATGCACCGGACGCCGAGGCCGGGGCCGGGGAACGGCTGACGCCACACCATGCTGTGCGGCAGGCCGAGCGCCTCGCCGACCTGACGGACCTCGTCTTTGAAGAGGTACTTCACCGGCTCGACAAGCTCAAAGCCGAGCTTTTCGGGCAGACCGCCGACGTTGTGGTGGGCCTTGACGCCCTTGTCGCTCTCGACGATGTCGGGGTAGATCGTGCCCTGGCCGAGGAAGTGGATGCCCTGGAGCTTGGCGGCCTCTTCTTCGAAAACGTGGATGAACTCCTCGCCGATGATCTTGCGCTTGCGCTCGGGCTCCGAAACGCCCGCGAGCTTATCGAGGAAGCGGTCGGTCGCGTCCACGTAGGTGAGATTGGCGCCCAACTCTTCGCGGAAGACCTTGATGACCTGCTCGCTCTCGCCCTTGCGCATGAGACCGTGGTTCACATGCACGCAGTAGAGCTGATCGCCGATGGCACGGAGCAGCAGCGCCGCCACAACGGAGCTGTCCACGCCGCCGGACAGGGCCAGAAGCACCTTGCCGTCGCCGACCTGCTCACGGATGAGCGCGACCTGCTCTTCGATGAACTTTTCGACGTTCAGCGTCTCACCGAAGGCGCGCCCGCCGATCTTTTTTTCTTCGCTCATAATTTACTCTCCTTGGGTCAAAATATTTCTATGGCTATTGTAATGTTTCGCACCATCATCATTTTTACGGTGCTGCTTTTGTGCATGCGCATTCTGGGAAAACGGCAGCTCGGCGAGCTGGAGCTATCGGAGCTGGTCGTTTCCGTACTGGTGGCGGACTTAGCGTCGCTCCCCCTGCAGGATATCGGCATTCCGCTGATGAACGGCCTTGTCTCCATTCTGACGCTTTTCTGCCTGGAGCTCATTCTCTCCGGCGTCACGCTCCGCAGCCAGAAGCTGCGCGCGGCGCTCTTCGGCAAGCCGTGCTTTCTCATCGAAAAAGGCACGATCAACCAGAAGGAGATGCACCGCTGCCGGTTTTCCGTGGACGAGCTGACCGAGGAGCTGCGCCGCCAGAGCGTTACCGACCTATCGACGGTCGAGTACGCCATTCTGGAGACGGACGGCACGCTCAACGTTATCCTCACGCCCGCGGAGCGCCCCGTTACCGCCGGGCAGCTCCGCTGCGCCGAGCCGGAGACGGGCTACCCCTATATCCTCATCAGCGACGGGACGGTGCTGCGCGAAAATCTTCGCAAATGCGGCAAAACGGAGGAATGGCTGCGCGGCGAATGCCGCCGGCAGGGTGTAAAAAGCCCCGAACAGGTGTTTCTGCTCACCTGTGATACGACCGGAAACGTCTACTTTGCCAAACGGGAGAAAAGGCCATGAAAAAAGCTGTCGCCGCGGCTGTATTGCTCGCGCTGCTCTTCGGCGCGGCGGCGTGGAACATTGCGCACATCGATTTTCTCACCGGCTCTCTCACGGCGAGTGCGGACGAAGCGCTCGCACACTGCCGCGCGGAGGACTACGACGCCGCGGAGGACGCGCTGCGCAAAGCCATCGAGCTCTGGTACGGCGCGGAGAACTACACGCACATCATGATCCGCCACGCAGAGGTGGATTCGGCGACCGACGCCTTTTACGCCGCGCTCGAGCCGATCCTCACGCACGACGCCGACGCCGCCGAGAGCGCCATCGAATGTCTCAAAGCGCATCTGCAGAGCATCGGCTCCATGGAGCACGTGAGCTTCCGGAGCGTATTTTAAGCCTTGTCTTCCAGAAGATGCGTCAGCTCTTCCATGAAGGTGTTGATATCCTTGAACTGGCGGTAGACCGAGGCAAAGCGGACGTAGGCGACCTCGTCGAGCGATTTGAGCCGCTTCATGACCATTTCGCCGATCTCGCTCGTCGGGCATTCGCGCTCGAGCCGGTTCTGCAGCTCCTGCTCGATCTCGTTGGCGATGCGCTCAAGATCGCCGAGGGCGACGGAGCGCTTTTCGCACGCTTTGAGCATACTGTTGATGAGCTTATTTTTATCGAACGTCTGGCGGCTGCCGTCGCGCTTGACGACGACGAGCGGCAGGCGCTCCATGACCTCATACGTTGTGAACCGGCGCTGGCAGGCGAGGCATTCTCTTCTCCGCCGGATAGACGCGCCTTCGTCCGCCGGGCGGGAGTCGATGACCTTGCTTTCCGCATAGCCGCAGAACGGGCATTTCATACGGTGTTACCCCCTGAAAGAAACATTTTTCAGCATATTATATCATACGCCGCGCGCCGTCACAAGACAAGATACGGTTACAAAAAAGCAGAAAAATCCACCGTTTCCATATGTTGTCCGTTGCGGCGCAATGCGCTGCGCGGGTACAATGGACGCGGTGATTTTATGAAACGTCTTTTCTCCCCGCTGAGCGAGGAGGCCTTCGGCATGGTGCGCGGGACGCTCTGCGTGAGCTGCGCGATGCTCTTCTGCTCGGTAATCCTTCTTTTACATATCGGAGAGCTCGCGCCGCGCACCTATGCTCTCTACCGGCTCGCCGCCGAGCTTGAGACCGCCTCCGGCGGCTTTCTCCTGCTCGGCAACGTTGCGGCCTTCGTGCTCGAAAGAGCGCGCCGCCGATAGAAATTCATCCCGTGTATAGAGCGAGTTGACCGCGTCGAGCAGGGCGTTGGCCGAAAGATTCTCCGGCAGCGCGAGCTTTTTCTGCAGAGCTTTCCGCCGCGCGGCGCTGTCCGCCCCGCCGGAGAGACCGAGAGCGGCGAGATCTGCCTTGGTGACGCGCCCGCGCGTCTCCGTATCGCACACCGCCCCGGCGCGGCGCAGCGCCTCTTCCAGAACTTCCGGCTTCATGCCCTCCACGCCGAGCGTCCCGGCGCGCGAGGGCGCTTTTTTGCGCCGCTCCTTGCCCGCCACATCCGGGATGTAGGCATGCTTGAGATACTGCGCACTTATCGCGCCGCGCAGACGGTTGCGGATGACGAGCCCCGCGCCGTCCGCGTCCGTGAGGACAATGAGCCCTCGCTGCTCGGCCACACGCCGGAGCAGGGCGAGCTTTTCCTTGTTTTTGAATATACCGAACCCGTCGGTCGTGAAAATCGCGGTATCGACGAGCGGTTCAAGGGCGATCTTATCGTACCGCCCCTCGACGACAATGGCTTCCTTGATCTTAAGCACGGCGGCTCTCCATCGCAAAGCGGATCAGAAATTCCTTGATTGCCTCGGCGTCCGTGATCGCGCCGTTCTCGCGCGGCTTCATGGCGCACTCCGCGCACAGGCGCACGCCGTTCGTAAGCGCCGGAAGTGAAAACTTTGCCGCGGTTTCGGCGATCTTCCGCGCGCGGTACTCGCTCGACGTGCCGAGGATCTCCATAAGAAACGGCACGCCGCGCCCGCTCTTCTCGGCGATCTTCGCGGCATAGAGCTGCCGCACCTGCCAGCCGATCACGCCCATGATCTCGATGGGCTCGGCGTCCCCGGCGAGAAGCTCTGCGAGCTTGGCCGCGGCGCCGTCATAGTTCCGGCGGGCAATCTCCTCGGTCATCTGGAAGGCGTCCGCCTCCGGGATGTGGTGCGCGAGCTTTTCAACGTCCTGCGCCGTAACACGGTCTCCGGGAACATAGCCGCAGATCTTTGCGATCTCCGGGATGAGCCGGTTCATAAGATCGCCGGAGAGAAACACGAGCCGGTCCACGGCGTCGCGGTCGATGCGCTTGCCGTTGGCCTCAAAGCGGCGGGCGATCCAGTTGTTGAGCGGCGCACCGGTCTGCGCCGTGAAGTTCACGGCTTTTCCCGCGGCTTTGAGCTGCTTGATAAACGAGAGGCGTCCGTCCGGCTCCATACCCGTCGGGAGCGTGATGACAACGGTACACCAGTCCGGAATGTCTGCAAAGAGCGCGGTGGTGCGCTCGTCACGGCACTTGTTCACGTCAAATCCGCGCAGCTCCACGAACGTCCTGTCTCCGAAAAACGGCATGGCGTCGAGCGCCTCGGCGATGTCGTTCGCCGCAGGCGCGGGAGAGTCGATGCGCTTTGCGTTGAACTCGTCTCCCTCCGCGCCGACGCACGCGGCGCGCAGGCGCGAAACGAAGTCCGCGAGAAGATAGTCCTCCTCGCCCCAGAGAAGATAGAGCTTTTCCGGGCCTTTGTCGCGGAGATTTTTTACAAGCGCGCCGTAGTCGAGCGGCGTTTCCTTTTTGCCGAAGGACGGTTTTGCCATAGCGTTTTACCCTTCCCCGGCGGCGATGGTGATCTCGCCGTCGGTATCCGTGCGCAGCACGGTGATCTCATATTTTGCCAGCCGGTCGAGAACCTTCTGCGTCGGATGGCCGTACGTATTATACCCAACGGAAATGACCGCCGTTTCCGGCGTGATCGCTTCCAGAAGCTCTTTGCAGGTGGATGTGTTCGAGCCGTGGTGCGCAACGAACAGCACCTCGGCGTCCGGCATCGGCGCGCTCGCAATGAGCGCCTTTTCCGCCTTGGACGGCGCGTCGCCGAGGATGAACGCCTCGAAATCATCCTGCGAGACCGCAATGATGAGGCCGTTTTCGTTCGCGTCGTCGGATTCCGGCAGCAGCGGTGACCAGACGGCAAGCCCCGCCGTGCCGAGCGGCAGTGTCATGTCCTCCGTCACATATTCCACCCGTGTCCCCTGCCGCTCCGCGGCATTCAGTATCTCCGCGAGAAGAGATGTTTCCTCCGTTTCGCGCGGCAGATAGAGCGTGCCGACGCGCACGCGGGATAAGAGCTGCGCCGCGCCGTTGGCGTGGTCGGTGTGGAGGTGCGTAAGGATGAGCGCGTCGATGCTCCTCCGGCACTCGCCGCCGAGAAACTGCACGGCGCTTTTCCCGGCGTCGTGCGTGACCCAGCTTCCGCCGCAGTCGATCACCGCGGCATGCTCCCCGCTCGTGAGAACGATGCATTCCCCCTGCCCGACGTCGAGCGCCGTGAGACGGAGCGTATCGCTCCATTGGAGTCTTGTAATGCCCGCGGCGGCAAAGAGCAGCGCGAGTGAAACGCATATCGGCGCGAGAGCGCGGAAGCGCCCGGTTTTCCGAGAGCGCAGCCACGCGGCGAAAAAGAGCGCGTATACGAGCGCGAGCCAGCCGAGAAAGAGCGGATTGCGCACATAAACGTTCGCGCACGGGAGGCGCGAGAGGAAGCCGGACACCGCGTAAATATACCGCACGCCCCACGCGAGAACGCTTCCGGCCAGCGCCGCGGCGCCGGGCAGAAACGCGCCAAGCAGCACGATGATGTACCCGCCGATGTAGACCGCCGAAACGATCCACAGGCAGAGGATGTTCGATATCGGCGACACGACCGACACCGAGCCGAAGTGCACTGCCGTGAGCGGCGCGGAGAGCGCCATCGCGCCGATGCTGCTCGAAACCGAGCCCGCGGCGAAAAGAAGAACGCGCCGGGCGTGCCGGTTTTCGGCGATCTTCAAGTCTTCGATCCGCCGGCTGAGCGCGCGGTACATCCGATCGGAAAGAAACCAGATGCCCGCCACGGAGGAGAAGCTCAATTGCAGACTGACGCTCGCACAGGCGGAGGGATTGAGAAGGAGCAGCAGGGCAAGCGCCGTCAAAAGCGACGTTACGCCGTCGCTCTCCCGGCCGAAAAGCGGGGCGGCGAGAAGGAAGAACTGCATGACCGCCGCACGTGTCACCGACGGCGTAAAGCCGGTCATTGCCGCAAAGAGCAGCAGCACCGGCAGACTCACCGCGACCGCCCACGGCCGCCGCCCGATCAGCAGAAAGAGAAAGCCCATGAGAAAGGCGATGTGCATGCCGGACACCGCCACGACGTGCGCGAGCCCCGCGTCGGCAAGGGCGTAGTAATGCGCGCCGTCGTCGTAAAGGTCGGTCTTGTCGCCGGTGAGGAGCGCCGTGAGAAACGGCTGCACATCCGGCGGAAACACGCTTTGGCAGATCCCGCCGATGGCGCGGCAGAGCGCCTTCGGCGCATAGAGAAACGAAAAGTCCCAGCGTCCGGTGATCTCCGGCGCGCCGGTCGCCGTAGCGCGAAGGAAGATGCCCTGCGCGGCGTAGGTATCCACGCTCTGGCCGTTGCGCTCGCGCGCCGGGAGCAGCTTTACCGGGACGGAAAGCTCGTCGCCCGGCGTGAGCGCGGTGAAATTTTCCGTATCGTAGGAGGCGATGCGGCACTTCACGCCCGGCAGGTCCGGGTCTCGGACACGCACCGTTATGTATTCGCTCGTATCGTAAATGTCCGGGTAGTCCGTCACGCGCACGGAGATCACGCGCTTTTCCCCGGCGAGCGCGTCCGAGGGCGCGGCGAGAAAATGCTCCTGCACGAAAAAGGCAAAAAGCCCGATCGCCGCGCCGAGCAGCGCGAGATGCGCGCGGGCCCGGCCCTTTCCGCGCGGAAGCAGCAGCGTGAGCACGGAAAGAAGCGCGCAGACGCCCGCCGCCGGGAGCAGAACGCTCTCCGGCAGGAGATAAAAGGATACGAAAACGGCAAGGGACAGTGTCCCGCAGAGCAGCGCCGCTTTACGCATGGCCGTTCTTTTCGTCCGTCAGGCCGAGCAGATAGTCTGTGGAAACGTGATACAGCTCCGCGAGCCGGATCACCGCCCAGACCGGGATCTCCCGGATACCGGCTTCGTACCGGCGGTAGACCTCCGGATGCATGGTCAGATATTCGGCGATCTTCTTTTGTGTCAGATCATGGTCTTCCCGAAGCTCGTACAGACGCGGAAAATACATACAATCACCCGAGTTGATGCTACCAAACGGTTGCGTTCCGCTTAGTTTTTCCAACCATACGGTTGGTTATGCATGTTTAAAAAAGCTCCCTTGTGCAAAGGGAGGCGATTGGGTTTGCGGTAAACCAATTTCTTCCCAAGGGCGGAGCAGAGCCCCGCCCTTGTACGTTTTTCCGTACCCTTTACGCCATTGTGTCGTCCAGGCGCTTGCCGCCGAGGATGTGGAAGTGGAGATGCTTCACGGTCTGTCCGGCGTCGGAGCCGACGTTGGATACGATGCGATAGCCGCCGGTCAGCGCTTCGCGCTCGGCGATCTTCGCCGCGGCAACGAGGCAGCGCGCGGCGGCCGCGGAGTTTTCCTCCGTCAGCTCCGCGGCGGAGCCGATGTGCTCTTTCGGCACAACGAGAATGTGCGTCGGGGCCTGGGGGTTGATGTCGCGGAAGGCGTAGACGTGCTCGTCCTCATACACCTTCGCGGACGGGATCTCCCCGGCGATGATCTTGCAGAAAAGGCAGTCGTTCATAATAGTGCTCCTTTCATAATGGGCAAAAGCCGCCGCAATGCGGCGGCTTTTGAAAAATTCAGTTCAGCTTTCCGGCGACGAAATCGTCCACGGTAGCGAGAGCGTCGTCGAGCTTGAGCGTATCGGCGCCGCCGCCCATGGCGGAATCCGGCTTGCCGCCGCCCTTGCCGCCGCAGATGGCGGTGACGGAGCGGATGATATCGCCCGCGCGGACGCCGGCAGCGACCGCCGCCTTGCCACACACGCTGTGGAAGGTGATCTTCCCGTCGTGCACGGCGGCGAGCACCGCAACGATGCTCTCGTCCTTGTCGCGCAGGAAGTCGCCGATCTTGCGGAGGTTATCCGGCGTATCGACCGGCACGACGCCGGTGAACACGTGCAGCGGGCCGACCTTCTTGGAGCTGGCGAGGAAGCTCTCGGCGTTGGAGAGCATTTCGCGGCCGCGGAACTTTTCGAGCTCGGAGCGCAGCTCGCGGATCTCGCTCGTGCGCGCCTCGGCGCGGGTGAGCAGCTCCTCCGGCTTGGCCTTGAGACGCTCGGAGAGCGTCATGAGCAGACGGGTGTTGTTCTCCATGAATTTGAGCGTTTCCTGGCCGGTGATGGCCTCGATACGGCGCACGCCGCTCGCAACGGAGAACTCGCTCACGATGCGCAGCGAGCCGACCTTCGCGGTATTGTCGAGGTGCGTGCCGCCGCAGAACTCCACGGAGTAACCATCGCCCATATCAACGACGCGGACAACGTCGCCGTACTTTTCGCCGAAGAGCGCCATTGCGCCGATACTGCGTGCCTCCGCGATGGGCATCTCCTTCACGGTGATGGGGAAGCCTTCGAGCACGGCCTCGTTCACCATGCGCTCGACGGAGGCGATCTCCTCGGGCTTCATGGCGGAGAAGTGGGTAAAGTCAAAGCGGAGACGGTCGGGCTCAACGAGCGAACCGGCCTGATGGACATGGTCGCCGAGAACGGTGCGCAGCGCCTTGTGCAGCAGGTGGGTGGCGCTGTGGGCGCGCATGATCGCCTTGCGGCGGCCGGTATCGACGCAGGCGTTCACCTTGTCGCCGACGGCGAGATTGCCGGAGACCATCACGCCGTGGTGCAGCACCTTGCCGGCCTTGTTCTTCTGCACATCGTGCACCTCAAAGACGGCGTCCTTGAGAATGAGCAGGCCATGGTCGGCGCTCTGGCCGCCCATTTCGGCGTAGAACGGTGTTTTATCAAGAACGATGCTCGCGTGCACGCCGGAGCCGACGCGCTCGCGCAGCTCGTCCTCGGCAACGATGGCGAGGATGGTGCAGTCGTCGTGCAGACGCTCATAGCCGGTGAACTTGGTGGGGAGATTGTCCAGGCCGAGATCGAGTCCCGCCCAGGCGGTCTCATCGGAGCTGCGGGCGGCGCGGGCGCGCTCGCGCTGTTCCTTCATCAGGGTCTGGAACGCGGGCTCATCGACCGTCATGCCCTCGTCCGCCGCCATTTCCTTCGTGAGATCCAGCGGGAAGCCGTAGGTATCGTAGAGCTTGAAGGCGTCGGCGCCGGAGAACACGGTCTCGCCCTTTTCCTTGTGGGAGGCGAGCATACCGGCGAAGATGGCCATGCCGCCGTCGATCGTGCGGGAGAAGTTCTCCTCCTCGGAGCGGATGACGCCGGTGATATACTCCTGCCGCTCGGTAAGCTCGGGGTAAGCGCCGCGGTTCTCGTGGATGACGGTATCGCAGACTTTATAAAGGAACGGCTCCTTCTCGCCGAGCAGACGTCCGTGGCGGGCGGCGCGGCGGAGCAGACGGCGCAGCACGTAGCCGCGGCCCTCGTTGGAGGGGAGAACGCCGTCGCAGATCATAAAGGTCGAGGAGCGGATGTGGTCGGTGATGATGCGGAGAGACACGTCCTTCGCGTTCGTCTCGCCGTAGTGCGCGCCGGTGATCTCGCTCACCTTGTGGGTGATGTTCATGACGGTATCGACGTCGAAGAGGGAGTTCACGTCCTGGCAGACGACCGCGAGACGCTCAAGACCCATGCCGGTGTCGATGTTCTTCTGGGCAAGCTCGGTGTAGTTGCCCTGACCGTCGTTGTTGAACTGGGAGAACACGATGTTCCAGATCTCGATATACCGGTCGCAGTCGCACCCCACGGTGCAGCCGGGCTTGCCGCAGCCGTATTTCTCGCCGCGGTCGTAGTAGATCTCGGAGCAGGGGCCGCACGGACCGCTGCCGTGCTCCCAGAAGTTGTCCTCCTTGCCGAAGCGGAAAATACGCTCCGGAGCGATGCCGATCTCGTTGTGCCAGATGTTCCAGGCCTCGTCGTCATCGAGATAGACGCTCGGGTACAGCCGGTCGGGATCGATGCCGACCCAGTCGGGGGAGGTCAGAAATTCCCACGCCCAGTGGATGGCTTCGCGCTTGAAGTAATCGCCGAAGGAGAAGTTGCCGAGCATTTCAAAGTAGGTGCCGTGGCGCGCCGTTTTGCCGATGTTTTCGATATCGGGCGTGCGGATGCACTTCTGGCAGGTCGTCACGCGGCGGCGCGGCGGCTCTTCTTCCCCGGTGAACCATGTTTTCATGGGGCTCATGCCGGCGTTGATGAGCAGAAGCGAGGGGTCGTTGCGGGGGATCAGCGAGAAGCTGGGCAGACGCAGATGACCTTTTGTCTCAAAGAAGGAGAGATACATCTCCCGCAGCTCATTGAGTCCGAAATTTTTCATACTAACCTCCAAAAACAAATACACCCCGCCCCCGAAAAACAGGGGCGGGGAAAAACATTCCACGCGGTACCACCCTGATTGCGGCTTTAAGCGCTGACGCCAGCCGTATCTCGTGCGCCCGATAACGGAGGCGGACCGCCGCGCTCTTCGCGCGAAGGCTCGGAAGTGGCTGCCGCGGCGCCGGACGAGGGGCTTTCAGCCTCCCCCTCTCTCTGTAGACCGTATCAGCGCGGCTTGCTTCGTCATAGCCCAAAAATCTTATACATTCTATCACGAAATATCCGCTTGTCAACCGGGAAAATGACTCTTTCCGGCGGTTTTTCCGTACAGGAAAAACATACTGCTTGCTATCATCGCGCAAAAGTGTTACCTTTATAAAGGGTTTTTATGCCTCTGATACGTTTATACTAACCCGGAGGTGGGGAAAAATGCCCAACTGCAATGCCGGACTCGTTTCCGTTCTCATGAGCGTATATAACGGCGCCCCCACGCTCGAAAAGGCGGCGGCGTCCGTTCTGGCGCAGACGTACCGCGATCTGGAGCTCATCCTCTGCGACGACGCCTCCACGGACGATACATGGCGCATCATGCAGCGCATTGCCGCGCAGGATGCGCGCGTCACGGTCTTCCAAAACAAAACAAATCTCGGTCTCGGCGCTTCGCTCAACGAGTGCCTTGCGCGCGCGCAGGGCACATACATCGCCCGGCAGGACGCCGACGATGTTTCCGACTCTGACCGCATCGAGCGGACGATGGACTTTCTGCTCTCGTCCGGCGCGCCCTACGCCGCGTGCGGCGTGCGCGTTTTCGACGATACTGGCGTATGGAGCACGCGGCAGTTTCCGCAGAAGATCACGAAGCACATCATCGCGCAGAAGAATCCCTTCTTCCACCCGACGATGCTCTTCCGCCGCGCCGTGCTCGAGAGCGTGAACGGCTACAGCACCTCCCCCGAAACGCGCCGCACGGAGGATTATGATCTCGTCATGCGGCTTGCCGCCAACGGCGTGATCGGGGAAAACTTGCAGGAGATCCTTTACTCGGTGTACGAACCGCAGGAAGCCTATCTCCGTCACAATGCCAGGACCCGCATGTATGAGGTTCGCGTCCGCGCGCACGGACTGCACGCGATGGGCTCCCCGGCTTCGGATTACATCTATCTTGTCAAACCGCTCATCATGGCGTGCGTTCCGCGCGGCATGATGCGCTCGGTAAAGCGGCTGCAGTGGAAGCTGCAGAGCCGCGATACGAAAAAGTGAGGAATACCGGATCATGGCATTCAACAAAGGCTACGTAAAAGAAAAAATGGAGGGCTTTCGCCGGTTCACGCCGCTGCTGCGCGAGCTTGTGGTGCGCGACATCAAGGTGCGCTACCGCCATTCCGCGCTGGGGCTCGTGTGGACGGTGCTCAACCCGCTGCTGATGATGGTCGTCATCACGATCGTCTTTTCCACGCTCTTCAAGCAGAATATCCCGAATTTTCCGATCTACTATCTTTCGGGCTCGCTCATCTTTGCGTTCAATTCGGAATCGACGACGACCGCGCTCAACTCGATCATATCCAACGCCTCCCTCATCAAAAAGGTCTATATCCCAAAGTACCTTTTCCCGCTCTCGAATGTGCTTTCGGGGCTTGTGAATCTCGGTTTTTCGCTCATTGCGATGTTCATCGTGATGCTCATCACCGACGCGCCGTTCCACGCGACGCTCCTGCTGCTCCCGATCCCCATTTTCTATACGTTCCTCTTCTCCGTCGGGCTCGGCATCCTGCTCTCGGCGGTCACGGTGTTTTTCCGCGATATCGCGCATTTCTACAGCGTGTTCATTCTCGCGTGGACATATTTCACGCCCATCTTCTACCCCGTGGAGATCCTGCCGGACGCCGTGATGAAGCTCATGCAGATCAACCCGATGTACCATCTTGTCACCTACATGCGCTCCATCGTGCTCTACGGCGTGTTCCCCAGTCTGAAGGAAAACCTTCTCTGCCTGTGTCTGGGGCTTTTGATGCTCGCGCTGGGGCTTTTCGTATTTTATAAAAAGCAGGACAAGTTCGTCCTGTATGTCTGAGCGGAGGTGCGCCATGGGCAGCGTTATTAAAGTCAACGATGTTTCGATGATGTTCAATCTCAGCTCGGAGAAGATCGACAGCATCAAGGAATATTTCATCAAGGCCGTGCGCCGGGAGCTCCATTTCCAGGAGTTCTGGGCGCTGCGGGACATATCGTTCACGCTCGAAAAGGGCGATTCTCTCGGCATCGTCGGGCTGAACGGCTCCGGCAAGAGCACGCTTTTGAAAATCGTCTCCGGCATTTTGAAGCCGACCAAGGGCACGGTGGAGACCTGCGGGAGCATCGCTCCCCTCATCGAGCTCGGCGCGGGCTTTGACGCCAACCTTTCCGCACGCGAGAACATCTATCTCAACGGCGCGATCCTCGGCTACAGCCGCGCGTATATGTCCGAGCGGTTCGACGAGATCATCGAGTTTGCCGAATTGCAGGACTTTGTGGACACCGCCGTGAAGAACTATTCCTCCGGCATGGTGGCGCGTCTCGGCTTTGCCATTGCGACGATGAACGTGCCGGACATTCTCATCATCGACGAGATCCTCGCCGTCGGCGACTATAAATTTCAGGAGAAGAGCTTCGCGCGCATGCAGGAGATGATCGCCTCCGGCGCAACGGTCGTTTTCGTCTCCCACTCGATCGAGCAGGTGCAGAAGATCTGCAAAAAGGCTCTCTGGCTCGAGCACGGCCATATGCGCATGCTCGGCGACGCGGACGCCGTGTGCGGGGAGTATATGCGCGCATGAGTACCGCCGCACCGAAGAAAAAGCGCGTCCTTTTTATCATCAACCAGTTCTTCAGGGGCGGCGCGGAAACGGCGCTCGTGAATCTCCTGCGCACGATGGACAGCGCGCGCTTTGACGTTGATCTTCTCATCTTTGATATGATCGACCTGCCGGGCAGTCTCTCCCTCATCCCGGAGATCCCGGACTGGGTGCACGTCATCAACGTGGCCGAAAACGAAAAAAAGACCGCGTTCGTGAAAAAGGCCGTCTTCAAGCTTGAGCGGAAGCTCACCGGCACGCAGCCGTTCCGCCGCGGCGCCATCCGCTATCTGCAAGGCCAATATTACGACGCCGCCATTTCCTACGGCGAGTGGTTTTCGAGCGCGCTCTGCGCGCGCTATGCCGCGGCACGGCGCAAATATGTCTGGATCCACGCAGACATGGACAAGGCCGCCTTTCTCCACCCGGACATCCTGCGCTTTGAAGCGCAGTTCGACGGCTTTCTCTTCGCCTCCCGCCACTCGATGGAGGGGGCGGTGAAAAAATATCCGCAGCTCGCCTCCCGCTCGTCCGTGCTTCCGAACCGCGTGGACAGCGAGAAGATCATCGCCATGAGCGAGGAAGCGCTGCCCGTCTCTCTGCCGGAGGACGGTCTGCCGCTGCTCGTGACGGTCGCAAACGTGCGTGAGGAGAAAAACCATCTGCGGCAGGTCGCGGCGATGCAGCGGCTCTTTTCCGAGGGGCTGCGGTTTCGCTGGGTGAACATCGGCTCGCTTGCCAACGCCCCGCTCGTGGAAAAGCTCCGGCGTGCGGTGCGGGATGCGGGGCTTGAAGACTATTTCACGCTGACCGGCCCGCTCGACAACCCCTACGGCGTGATGCGCCGCGCCGACGCCGTGTGCGTCCTCTCCGACCATGAATCGTGGTCGATGGTCATCACGGAAGCAAAGGCGCTCGGCGTGCCGGTCATTGCCACGCGCACCTCCGGCGCGCTCGAACAGATCGAAGACGGCAAAAACGGCGTCCTCTGCGGCTTTTCCGATGAAGAGATCGCCGAAAGCCTCCGCGCCTTTCTCACCGGCGGCGCGGCGGAGACAATGCGCCGGGACGCGAAACGTCTTGCCGCCGAAACATCCCGGGACACACTGGAAGCGCTATTGGAAAACGACACGAAAAAGGCTCTCTATGTATTCGACGATATAAACTACGCGAGCGGCGCCCGCGCCGCGGCGCTCGCGCAGGCGCGCGCCGTGTCCGGCGTAGCGGAGGTATGGCTCTATTCCGCTGAGCCGTGCCGGGACGCCGCGCTCCGACAGGAGTTCCGGCTGCTCGAGATCCCCGACGGAGGTGGGCTGCGGCTGCTCTCGCGCCCGACGCGGCAGGTGCTGCGCGACGGGGACGTATCCCTCGCCGGAAAGCTTCTCCGGCTTGCCTACGCGGTGCTCGCGCACATTGGGCTCGAGTCTGTGCTGCCGAAAGCGCTGCTGCGGCGGAACATGACCGCGGCGTTTGAGACCTTCGACACGATCTTTGTCGTGAGCGAGGCCTCCAAAATGCGGGAATTTGTCTCCCGCTGCCGCCATCCGGGAAAAATCCAGTGGATCCATACGGACTACGCCGCCTGGCGGGAGCTGAACGAATGGACGCGCGCCGTTACGAAAAACGACGCCGCGCTCTATCGCCGGTTCGACGCGATCGTCTGTCTCAACAGGACGCTGCGCGAGAAGTTTCTCGCCGTATATCCGCAGTTCGCGGACAAGACGCTCGCCGTGCCGAACCCGGTGTTCCGCGGTGAGATACGCGAGCGCGCCAAAGCGCCGCTCACGGTGCCGGTGGACGAGCGGGTCTGCAATCTCATCACCATCGGGCGGCTCGAGCGCGAAAAGCGCTATGACCGGCTGCTCGATATCGCCGCGGAGCTGAAAAAGCGCGGCTTCGCGTTCCGCTGGTACTTTGCCGGCAGCGGGCCGCTGTACGAGGATATCCGGCGGCGGCGCGACGCGCTCGGTCTCAGCCCGTGCGTGACGCTGACCGGATATATGGAAAACCCGTGTCCCCTGCTCGCGCGGTGCGATGCGCTCGTGCTCTTTTCGGAGTATGAGGGCACGCCCGTCACGATCGACGAGGCCAAAACGCTCGGCGTGCCGGTGATTGCCAACGATGTTGGCGGCGTGCGGGAGATGCTCGAAGATGGGCGGTATGGCAAGATTGCGAGCGACTCTGAGAGCTTTATCCAATTCATTAGACAATCATAAATGGGAGAAAAAGAGATGGCAAAAATTGTTTTTTTATTTGATGATGTAAATTATAAAGGCGGCGGCCATTTTGCCACATTTAAAAACGCAAATTATCTTTGCAGCCGCGGCCATAAAGTTATCCTGTATTCCCCAACGAAGGCGGAAAACAGCACAAAATCCTTGCTCTTTCCCGAAATAACCGTCACGGACAAAATGCGCGTCTCCGACGCCGACTACATCGTTGTCCCGTTTGAAAACTCCACGTTTTTCGAAGAAATTGCAACGCTTAATGTTCCCCGCGCCAAAAAGATTCAATGGATCCACACAAACTACGACACCTGGAAAAATGTCGCTCAAGACGATGTTGAGCGTCGGCGTAAGCTCCTTGCTTTTTATGATACGATCGTTTTCGTTTCAGAAAACGCCCGGCGCAGCTTTTTGAAGCACTTTCCCGAATATTCGGACAAATGCATTGTAATCCACAATTTTGTTGACAGTGATCGCATCCGCGCTATGGCCGGAGAACCTGTCGAGGAGGATTACTTTATCCGGCGATCTGATGACCAATTGAATGTTGTATTAGTCGGTCGTCTGGAACCGGAAAAAGCATTCCACAGGATGCTGGATGCCGCGCGAATTTTAAAGCAGGATGGTTTGGAAATAAACTGGCTGATTCTCGGCAAGGGGTATGAGTACGATTCTCTGATCCGCAAAAAAGAACAATATGGTCTGGACAATGTCCATTTTCTCGGATTCAGAAAGAATCCCTATGCCTATATGAGAGCCGCCGATATCGTCGGTGCGCTTTCGGAATATGAAGGATTTTCTCTCACTATTGTCGAAAGTCTTCTGTCGGGAACCCCTGTCATTTCAACCCGCTCCGGCGGTGCGACGGAAATGGTAGAAAACTATGGCTGGGTCATTCCCAACGATATATTTTCCATAGTCCGTGGGATGGAAGAAGTTTACAACAGCCGACAGTCGCTGGAAGAAAAAAGGCTTGCTTTAAACACCTATACATATGACAATACCGAAATAGGGCAAATTCTGGACACTCTTTTTCAGCTGCCCGAAGAAAGCAGATGCACTGCCATGAATACAAAAATGACATTTGTTCCCCAGAAAGAAGAAAAAAGTGCACCGGAAATATCCGTAATCATTCCCGTATATAATGTGCTGCATTATCTGGCAGAGTGCTTGAATTCCGTCGTAAACCAAACCTTTACGGACTATGAGATCATAATCGTGAACGATGGGTCTACGGACGACTCCCAATCGGTTATTGACGATTACGTCTATCGATACCCCGAATTAATTCGCGCATTCACGATTAAAAACCGTGGACTCGGCGGTGCGAGAAATTACGGAATGGAAAAAGCCCACGGCCGTTACTTTGTGTTCGTTGATTCGGACGATTACATTCACAAAGATGCGCTGAAACATATGTACGAGGCCGCCAAGTTTCACAATGCTGACTACGTAATAACAGACATTATCTCATTCTGGGAAGATGGAAAACAAGTACATTCCAGCTCCTGCGATTTTCCCAACATCAACCGTTTTGAGATCATTAAGCACGCTGCGAAATACGGAATTGTGGCCGCATGCTCCAAGCTCATTGACAGGGAGCTTTTTAACGTTATCCAATTTCCTACCGGATTCTATGAAGACCTTGCCACAACCCCAATTCTTCTCAGCTACGCAAAAAATATCTACTATCTTCCCGAAGGCCTGTATTTTTACCGCCAGCGCGTCGGTTCCATCACGTCGATAAAATCCGGCGACAAGCGCCTGCTCGGCTGCTATGCCGCGTGGGATCGTATCCGCGAACACGCCAACCCTCTCTTTGAAAAGGAAATACAGTTTGCGGTATACTGGAGCCTCAACTTTTTCTGCACCAATTTTCTCGATGACTTCACAAAGCAGTCCAAGGATTACTATGACCGGAACCGGGACTATTTCCGCGGAAACGCTTATATTGCCGACGCGATCCGTGAAGAGACATTTCTGGATTTTGAGCATCTGGACACGATCCCGAAAATCATCCATTACTGCTGGTTCGGCAACGGGGAGAAAAGCGAGCTCATTCAAAAATGCATGGATTCCTGGAAGAAGTACGCCCCGGATTTTGAGATCATGGAGTGGAATGAATCCAATTGCGACATTCACACAAACCGGTATGTGGAAGAAGCGTACGAAAAGAAGCAGTATGCCTTTGTTTCCGATTATTTTCGGTTAAAGGCGCTGTACGATCACGGTGGCGTTTACATGGATACAGACATGGAACTTCATCAGCCGCTGGAAAGTTTTCTCTATGCGAAATCGTTCTTTGCTTTTGAAACGCCTCTCTTCATTCACGCCGGTATTTTAGGTGCCGAAAAAAACTGCGGGCTCATTGGTGAACTGCGCCGCTCGTATGAAGAAGACACTTTCGATCTGACAGAGTGTCCCGGAGAGGACTTCACGATCCCGCGCCGTCTTACGCAGCTTCTCATCAAACGGACGAACCTGCAATTGAACGGAAAATCACAGCTTTTGGAAGGTAACATCCGTGTATTCAGCGCCAATCGTATGACTGTGAATATGCACGACGGGAGATGTGTCTGCGAGCACCATTACGAGGGCAGTTGGCTAAGAAAGGATAATGGTCCAGCTCCGGATTATACATACGAAGTTTTGAAGCACTACTTCACATGGGATCTGCTGCACGGAGACAACGACATATCTCTCCCCGGTGATACGGCGCAGCTTCTAACATACTACAAAAGCGAATGCGATCGCTACGAAAACTCCACCTGCTGGAAGATCACCAAGCCGCTCCGCATTCTCGGAGATTTTCTGAAAAAGATTTTCCGACGCAATGAAGTCTCCTGACCGAAACGCATCATCGGAGTACAGGTTATGAAAAAAAGCAAAAACTATCTGGCATTGCCGGCCATCGTTCTGGCCGCGCTCTATCTTACCTTTCTGATCGACCTCCATACGCTCGAAACCTCATTGCAGAGATTCCTTATCTTCTGCTATTTCGTGGTCATGGGCGTGCTGGCATGCTTTTTGAAGGGCAAATACGCCGAGGGAAAGCCGTTCCCGCTCCAAAGCCGGATCGCCGCGGCGCTGCTCGCCGCGCTGCTCGTCGGCGCGGGCTGGAACACGTTCCTGCCGCATGTGCGCTTCCCGCTGGAAGGCTCGCACATGTACGCGCTTTGGGAAAAGCTGCTCTATACGCTCGGCGCGTGGTGCGTTGTGTCCTACTTTGCGCAGCTCGCGCTGCTGTTTCTCGCCCGCCCCATGGAAAAACGCGGCTGGACGGAGCGACAGAAAGTGCTCGCCTTTCTTCTCATGGGAAACTTTGTGTTTCTCTTTTTCACGAGCGAGCGCATCCAGCCGACGCATCTGACGCAGGGCTTTCTCCTGCTGCTGACGGTCGCTTCCGTCTGGTGCTTCAACCGGAAGAGCGGCTGTATGGAAAAGTACCGCACAAAGGGCTCCCGCGCTGCCATTGGGATAATCGCCGTTTACGCCTCGCTTGCGAGCTTCGCGCAGCGCTTCTTTCTGGACGGCAACACAAGGATGCACTTTTCGCTGCCGGGGCTTTTCTATGTGCTAAGCGGTATTCTCTGGTTCATCCCCGTTATCCGGCTGCTGCTGTTCGCACTGGAATGGCTCTCCGCCCGTCCCCGCACGCTGCCGAAACCAGGAAGCCGCCGCCGCGCGTGGTGGACGCTCTTTGCCGTACTGGCCGTGTGTCAGCTGGCCGTTTTGTGGATCCTGTGGCCGGGCGGCTTCCCGGCGGACGCCATCGACCAGCTTTCGCAGGCGACGGGGCTTTACGGCATCAACGACTGGCATCCGGTGATGCACACGCTGCTGGAAAAGCTCATTTTGACCGTCATTCCGCAGGCCGGTGCGATCACTGCCGTGCAGATGCTCCTTTTCACATGGCTGCTGACAGCCATTTTGATGATCGGGTACGACAGCGGCATTCCCCTCCGGCGGCTGACATTTCTCGGCGCGGTGATCGAGCTTCTGCCGAATCAGGCGCTCTCGGCGTCGAACGTACTCAAGGATTTTCCGTTCACGCTCGCGCTTTTATGGGGGCTTTATCTGCTTGCGCTGCTGGCGATGAAAAAGCCGCAGAGCAGGAAGTTCGGGTTTTATGTGTGTCTGACTGTAGATATTTTTCTCATCTGCACGCTGCGGCACAACGGCGTTGTGCCGGGTCTGGCAATTGCGGTGCTGTGCATCGTCCTGACGGTAAAAAACTATGCCGCCGTCCATTGGAAAGCGCTGGCCGCGGTGCTGGCTGCCGCGGCGCTCTTCGCCGTATACAAAGGGCCGGTATTCACGGTACTGGATATTGCGCCGAACAACATGTCCCCCTATACCACGATGTTGTGTGCTGTTGCCTCATGCATCAACAAGGATCTTCCGCTCTCCGAGAAGAGCGAGCAGATCATGGAAAAGGCGCTGCCGCTGGATGATTGGGGAACATATTATTCCCGTTTTCTTGGTCACGATATGTATTGTTGGGGGCGTCCGGAAGGTTCTGCACCTTATGATACATCTGGGATAACCGCCAACGACGCCTTCACCGTATATCTGGAGGCTTTGCGGAAGTATCCGGACGTGGTGATCAAGGATCGTCTGGACGGCATGGATCTTCTGTGGGATATTGCCCAGCCTTCGGATAGCTTTAATACGAATTCATTTAATCATGTCTATTTGTTTACCGAAGATTCCATCCCGGTAAATACAAATGGCCTGAAGCGAAATGGTGAAGGTCCTTTTGTCTTTGTAAAGATAACACTACCGGCTAAAGCGTACTATGCAACGGCAGATATTCCGATCAACAGCGCGGCGGATATGCTGCTCTGGCGCACCGGCGCTTACCTAATCGCATTTCTGGCGCTGCTTCTCTTCTGGAACAAAAATCGTATGGGGCGGCTCTGGTGGGCTGCGGTTCCCATGCTGGGGAATATCGCGGCCTCTGCTCTGGTGCTCTATCACCAGAGCTTCCGGTACGTTTATTTTGTTCAGGTGAGCGTGATGGCGCTGCTCTTTATCACCGTCGCGGTGAAGCAGAATTGGGACGGCGCACAGCCAACCGAACCCGCAAAAGAACTTTCGGATGCAGAGCCGGAAAAGGAGGATGAACATGGATAAAATTGCCGTTCTGATACCGTGCTACAACGAAAGTGCCACCATCGCCAAGGTGGTAAAGGACTACCGCGCGGCGCTGCCGGAAGCCGCGATCTATGTTTACGACAACAACTCCACCGACGGAACGGACGAGATCGCCCGCGCCGCCGGCGCCGTCGTGCGCTACGAGCGGCGACAGGGTAAGGGCAACGTGATCCGGACGATGTTCCGCGAGATCGATGCGGAGTGCTATCTGATGATCGACGGAGACGACACTTACCCGGCGGAGGATGCCCGTGCCATGGCGGATGGCGTACTGCGCGACGGCTACGACATGGTGATCGGCGACCGCCTTTCCTCCACATATTTCACGGAGAACAAGCGCCCGTTCCACAACAGCGGGAACGTCCTTGTGCGAAAGCTGGTCAACCGCTTTTTCGGCGGTCATGTGACGGATATCATGACCGGATACCGCGCGTTCAGTCCTCTGTTCGTCAAGAGCTTCCCGATCCTTTCCAAGGGCTTTGAGATCGAAACGGAAATGACGATCCACGCGCTGGACAAAAACTTTGCGCTCACGTCGATCCCGGTCGGATACCGGGACCGCCCGGCGGGGAGTGAGTCCAAGCTGAACACTTTTTCGGACGGCTTCAAGGTTTTGCGGACGATTGCGCGGCTTTATAAGGACTACCGGCCCCTGCCGTTTTTCAGCATCATCGCCGGGATACTGATGGTCGCGGCGCTGCTCTTTCTGTGCCCGGTGCTGACGGAGTATCTGCACACCGGGCTCGTACCGCGGCTCCCGACGTTCGTGGCGGCGTGCTTTATGGCGCTGTTCTCTCTGCAGAGCTTCATATGCGGTCTGATCCTCGATACGCAGGGCAAGATGCACCGGCAGAATTTTGAGCTGCAGATGACGATTCTCTCCGGCATGTACCACGCCGCACAGACGACCGACAATGAAAAAGCGAAATAATGTCCTCCGGGCCGCCCTCTTCGCCATAAACTATGCCTTTCTCTTTTTCACGAGCGATCGCATCCAGCCGACGCATCTGACGCAGGGCTTTCTCCTGCTGCTGACGGTCGCTTCCGTCTGGTGCTTCAACCGGAAGAGCGGCTGTATGGAAAAGTACCGCACAAAGGGCTCCCGTGCCGCCATTGGGGTAATCGCCGTTTACGCCTCGCTCGCGAGCTTCGCGCAGCGGTTCTTTCTTAATGGCAATACCCGGATGCATTTCTCTCTGCCGGGACTCTTTTATGTTTTGAGCGGTATTCTCTGGTTTATCCCCGTTATCCGGCTGATGCTGTTCGCGTTGGAATGGCTCTCCTCCCGCCACCGCACACTGCCGAAGCCGGGAAGCCGGAAGAAGGCGCTGTGCGTTCTTCTTATTGCACTGCTTCTCTGTCAGGTCTTTGTGCTCTGGGTCGAATGGCCGGGCGGATTTCCGCTCGACGCCGTTTATCAATATCGTCAGGCGATGGGTGAGCTCCCGCTGAGCGACGATCATCCGGTGCTGGATACGCTGCTCATGCGTGCTGTTCTGACGGTCTTTCCCCATCCCGCCGCGCTCACGGCGGTGCAGCTGCTGCTCTTCTCGCTCGTGCTGTGCGCGTTCCTCATGATGGGGTACGACCGCGGCATGCCGCTGCCGCTGCTCGTATTTCTCGGGTGCTTCTTTGCACTGATGCCGAATCAGGTGCTCAGCTGGACGAACGTACTAAAGGATTTTCCGTTCACGCTCGCGCTGCTGTGGGGTACATATCTCCTTTTTCAGCTTGCGCTCGATACGCCGCGCAGCCGGAAATGGCCGTTTTACGCCTGTCTTGCGTTGGACATCTTTCTCGTGTCCCTCCTGCGGCACAACGGCGCCGCGCCCGCGGCGGCAATAGTCCTGCTCTGCATCGTGCTCACCGTCCGGCGCTATGAGCAGGTGAAGCTCCGCGCGCTTACGGCGGCGGTACTTGCCGCGGTGTCGTTCGGCGTATTCAAGGGGCCGGTCATGACGGCACTCAATGTTGCGCCGGTGTCGCTCTCGCCGTTCACGACGCTTTTCTGCGCCGTCGGCTCGTGCGTGAATAAGGATCTTCCGCTCTCCGAGGAAGCGGACGCGATTTTGGAAAAGGCGCTCCCGCTCGAGGACTGGCACGATTATTACGCCCGCTATTACGGCCATGATTTCTATTACTGGGGCCGTCCGGAGGGGAGCGTTCCCTATACGCCGACGGAGGTAACGACGCCGGATATTCTCCGGGTCTACGGCGAAGCGCTATGCAAGTATCCGGATGTGATACTGAAGGACCGCATCGACGGGTGCGACATTCTCTGGGATGTCGCGGAACCGGAGGACAGCTTCAACGCAAAGTCCTTCTGTCTTGTGTATGACCGGGACTGGATGGCGCAGTACGTCGATATGGCCGATTACTACGATGCGGACGACGGCGTGCTCCGCGATTACCGGCAGAACTTCTTCACCAAAGCCTACCTCCGGCTGACCGGAACGCCCCGGAACAGCGTGCTGGACATTCTGCTCTGGCGCACGGGCGCGTATCTGATCGCGTTCTGGGTGCTGCTGCTCTTCTGGCGGAAAAACGGTATGCAGCGTTTCCGCTCCGCAGCCGTGCCGTTCCTCGGCAATCTCATCATCTCCGTGCTGTATGTTTACCACCAGAGCTTCCGGTACGTCTACTTCGTGCAGGTGTGCGTGCTCGCGCTCCTCTTCGCCACGGTCGTGTGCAGACCGCGGCCGCCGCAGCCGGAAGAAGAATAAAAAATGACCGCCGCGTTTCCGGTGTTTCGGAAACGCGGCGGTCGATTTTCTCAGGAGTCTTTTTTATCGACGCGGTATTTTTTCTTGAAGAAGCTCGCGCGGATGCCGAGTTCCTTGCCCTTGACGAGGCGGGCGAAGTTCTTCCGGTGCTTCCAGAAGATGAGCGCGACCGTGGCGGCCATGATCGCAATGTCCCAGCCGCTCCGTCCCGTAAGGATGCACCAGACGAGATACCCCACGCTCGCCGAGAGCGTGCCGATGAACATATAGTCCGTGATGAACGTGATGACCGCGACGCCCGCCACAAGGATGAGAAACAGCCGCCAGTCGAGCGCGAGCGCGCTGCCGAGCAGCACCGCGATGCCCTTGCCGCCCTGGAATTCCAGATAGAACGGATAGAGATGCCCCGCCACGCACGCCGCCATCGTCACGGTCTGGATGGAGGGCGAGCTGTGGAACAGGAATCCCGCCAGCCATACCATGAGCGCCGATTTGAGCGCGTCGCACAGAAACACGACCGCCGCGACGCCCGAGCCCATCGTCCGCCCGGCGTTCGTCGTCCCGGCGTTGCCGGAGCCCTTCGTGCGGATATCAAAGCCGCGCTTCTTCGCCAGCAGCCACGCAAAATTCACCGCTCCGGCCAGATAGCCCGCGAGAACGCAGAACACATACGGAAGAACGGTTTTCAAAAAAGTCTGCATGAACGCGATCCTTTCGCAGATACATAAAGAAATTTATATACTTCGGCATACTACTATGTGATATCACAGTATAAAGATTTTGTCAACGAACATATCCGCGCTATTGTCTTTTTCGGCGGAAAGGTACTTGCGTTTCCGCGCCTCAGCGGGTAAACTGTATCTGTATTTAAATTATGTAACCCAATTCAATACGGAGGTAGTATATGTACTGCACGAAAAAAATTGCGTCGGATCTTGTCTGGGTCGGCGCGAACGACCGCCGTCTCGCCATGTTTGAGGGCGTATATTCCGTTCCGGCGGGCGTTTCCTATAACTCCTATCTTCTCACGGACGAGAAGACCGTCCTCTTCGACACGGTCGATAAGGCCGTGAGCCGCACCTTCTTTGAAAATCTGGAGCACGAGCTCGGCGGGCGGCCGCTCGACTATGTGATCGTACACCACATGGAGCCGGACCACTCCGCCACGCTCTCGGAGTTGCTGCTGCGCCACCCGGAAACCACGGTCGTCTGCAACGACAAGACCGCCGTGATGATCGCGCAGTTTTTCGGCAAGGACGCCGTGAAGAACATGCATCTCGTCAAGGAGGGCGACGTGCTCTCCGCGGGCGCGCACGAGCTCACGTTCTATCTTGCCCCGATGATCCACTGGCCGGAGGTCATGATGACCTACGACAAGAGCGCGCACACGCTCTTCACCGCGGACGCCTTCGGCGTTTTCGGCGCGCTCAACGGCGCGATCTTCGCCGACGAGGTGGATTTTGACCGCGACTATCTCAAGGAGGCGCGCCGGTACTATACGAACATCGTCGGCAAATACGGCGTGCAGGTGCAGAATCTCTTCAAGAAGATCGCGGGTCTGGACATTCAGATGCTCTGCCCGCTGCACGGCTTCGTCTGGCGGCGTGATCTCGGATATATTCTGGAAAAGTACAACCTCTGGAGCACCTATACGCCGGAGGACAAGGGCGTGATGATCGCGTACGCCTCGATCTACGGCAACACGGAAAACGCCGCCGAGATCCTCGCCTCGAAGCTGCGCGAGCGCGGTGTGCGCACCGCGATGTACGACGTGTCCGTCACCCCGGCCTCGGACATCATCGCCGAGTGCTTCCGGTGGAGCCATCTGGTGTTTGCCTCGGCGACGTACAACGGCGGCATTTTCGTCACGATGGACGAGCTGCTGCGCGATATCGCCGCGCACAATCTCCAGAAGCGCACCGTCGCTTTTATGGAAAACGGCACGTGGGCGCCCGTCAGCGCGCGGCAGATGGCGGCGATCCTCGCTCCGCTCAAGAACATGACGGTGCTCGAGCAGAGCGTCGCGATCCGCTCCTCGCTCACCGAAGGGCAGCTCGCCGAGATCGAAGCGCTCGCCGATGTGATCGCGGAGGGCATCCGGTAAAAACTGGCAACGAAAAATAACAAAAATTCCGAGTGCGGAGGAAACCTTTTGACCCCGCCGCGCGTCTTATAGTCAGAAAGCAAGCGGCAGGGCTATGCGCCGCGCCGTTTTCAAGGAGGTACTTTGTTATGACAAAGAAACTGATGGCTCTTCTGCTCGCCGTGCTGATGGCAGTATCGCTGCTGCCCATGCCGGCGATGGCAGGCGACGCCCAAGTCATCACGGACCTTTCGGGCATTTCCGCAGGAGGATCCTATGTTGTCGATAAATCCGTCAAGGATATCGTCCTCTCCGCGCCGCTTACGCTCGACAAGGACGTGACGCTCGAGCTGACCGGTCAGACGGTCACGCTCAAGCTCGCCGACGGCGAGAGCTATGCCGACGCTTCCGTTTTCCATGTGGAGAGCGGCAGTCTGACGCTCAAGGGCTCCGGCACGGTCAAGGTGCCGGATAACGCCTCCGGCGTCGTTGTCGCGAAGGACGCCGCCGTGACCATCTCGGGCGAGGTCGGCATCTCCGGCGGCGCTTCCGGCGTGAAGGCCGTTGTCGGCGCTTCCGGCGTGAAGATCCGCGTGAATACGCTCGGCAAGATCGAGTCGGCAAACGGCATCAACCTGTCCGGCGCTTCCGGTGAGATCAAGATCGCCTCCGGCACGGTCAAGGGCAGCGTCTGCGCCATTGCCCCCGATAAGGACAACGCGCTCACGCTCGGCAAGATGCTCGACGGCTCCACGCTCTACATCGGCGGCACGGCCGCCACGGAGGAGCAGCTCGCCGCCGCTCCCACTGCCGAAATGAAGGAGCTTGTTTTTGACGACGGCAAAGCCCCCGCGCTGACTATTTCCTCCGCCGTGCGCACCTCGGAGACCGAGGGCAGCGTCACCTTCACTGCCTCGAAAGCCGGTACATACTACTACCAGCTCGACGGCGAACCCGCTTCCGCGGCGGACATCATGAAGGACGAGGCGAAGGCCGAGCTCGTCCGCGGCGCGAATACGATCTCTCTCAAGGATCTCGACGCCAACGCCCACACCGTCTACATTGCCGCGAAGGACGCCTTCGGCCATACTACCGAGCTTCTGACCGCAGCGATCCCCGCGGTGCTCGCCGCGCCGACCGCCCCCGTCTGGGACGGCAAGAAGGCCGCGTGGACCGGCGTGGAGGGTGTGAATGATTACACCGTGCAGCTCTATCTGGGCTCCGACGCCTACGGCGATCCCATCCCCGTGAATGGTGCGTCCGCTACGGATGATCTCTCCGACGTGATGAAGGACGACGGCGTTTACACGTTCGCCGTGCGTTCCGTCGGCGCGAACACCGTCGGCGCATGGTCTGAGCGCAGCGCCGAAACCGTGCGCGACACCGCCGCCCCCATCCTCACGGTGCCGGCCGACGGCGTCAAGCGCACGGCGCAGGACACCGCCACCGTCGCCTTCGTCTCCAGCGAGGACGGCAAGCTTTACTATGTTCTCAACGGCGATGCCGCCGATGTATTCACCTCCGGCAGCACCATGGCGCTCACGAAGGGCGAGGACAACACGCTCACGCTCACCGGCCTTGCCGACAGCGCCGCCGTCGTCGTCCACTACGCCGCCGAGGACAGTCTCGGAAACCGCGGCGAAGTGCAGACCGTGACCGTGCCGCTCTATCTCGCGGCCCCCGCCACGCTCACCTGGGTGAACGGCACCTCCACCGCGATGTGGTCGGAAGTCCCCGGCGCTGCGTCCTACTGCGTGCAGCTTTATAAGGACGGCGCGGAGGTCACGCCTGTCGTCACCGCGGATACGACCAGCTACACCTTCACGCTGGAAGAGTCCGGCTCCTACACCTTCAAGGTGCAGGCCGTCAACGGCGATATTCTGAGCGCGTGGTCGGAAGCGAGCGGCGCTCTCGCCATCGATAAGACCGCGCCCGCCATCTCCGGTGAAAGCGCGAGCCGCACGGACGCTTCCAACGGCTCCGTGACCTTCACCTCCGACGAGGCCGGCAAGGCCTACTACATCGTCGGCGGCGAGAAGCCTACGCAGGATGCTCTTCTTGCCTCGGCAAACGTGAAGGACATCGCCTCCGGCGAAACGAAGATCGATCTCTCCGGTCTCGGCGCGGAAGCAACGAACGTGTATCTTATGGTTGTGGACGCCGCCGGGAACAGGAGCGACGTTAAGACCGTGAAAGTTCCCGTGTATCTCGCAAAGCCCACCACACTCACCTGGGTGAACGGCACCTCCACCGCGATGTGGTCGGAGGTCCCCGGCGCTGCGTCCTACTGCGTGCAGCTCTATAAGGACGGCGCGGAGGTCACGCCTGCCGTTACCGCGGATACGACCAGCTACACCTTCACGCTGGAAGAGTCCGGCTCCTACACCT
>ERZ773188.673-NODE-673-length-41783-cov-7.393764_pt1 | contig 41783 bp, 29 predicted proteins | sample MGYA00581011_ERZ773188 | MGnify/ENA primary metagenome ERZ773188 (study PRJEB29015, sample SAMEA2737798) | human gut metagenome | biome: human gut; feature: human-associated habitat; material: faeces | place: China | collected 2012 ...
GCCTTTTCACATTATTCCCATGCAAAAACGAGGGAGTCTTCCTGATGCCCGGAAATCATTCGGAATAGTTTTTCCGCGGCCGTTCGCCCCATCTTCTCTTTGGGGTGCGGATAGGAAACAAAGGAAAGCGTGTTACTGCCGATAGGGAGCGCATGGTCAAAGCTTGCAACGGCGCTGACGGCATAATTACTGCTGGCTTCAAAGAACCGCAGTACCGTTGCAGCAATCTGATCGTTGTAGCAAACAACGGCAGTGCATGATTTATCGATACCGGAGAGAAAGTTGCCGATGCCGTGGAGCAGAAGCTCCTTGGTTTCCGTGGAGAACCAGATGACGTTATTATCGCGCATGGAGGCTCCCAAGTGTACGATCGCGTCCATATAACCGGAATAGCGCTGCGTTCCTTGCGTATCGTCGCTCTTGAAAATGCCGCAGATGTTTTGATGCCCTTCGCGGATCAGCGTCTGTGCAGCTGTATAGCCGCCGGAATAATCGTCAGTTACGATGTAGATTACATTTTCGCCAATAATATCTGGGTAATAGCTGTTGATGAAAACGATCGGAACGCCGCTCAGGGCCAGCGAATGATAAAACTCCCGGTTCGGGTTCGGCAACGCGGTTTTTGTTCCTTCTACAATGATTCCGTCGGGAGAGTTGCCCAGCAGATTGGAGAGAATGGCTCGCTCAGAGGCAATGCTGTTGTTTGTGGAGTACATTAAAAGCTGATAACCGTTTTCTTTCGTGACGTTTTCGATCCCGCGCAGAATGGAGGGAAAAATATATTCGCTGATATAGGTGCATATAACAGCGATCTGGCCGGTTTTCTGTCGGTGCAGCGATGCGAAATTTACGTAAGAACCGCTGCCTTGAACACTGCGGATCAAACCATCCTGACGGAGAAGATCGAAAGCCTGACGGACGGTCTGGCGGCTGATATTGAACTCGGCGGACAATTCTTTTTCTGTAGGGAGCTTCGCACCAACGGGAAAAACGTTGCTTTCTATTCTCTCTCTGAGAGATTGATATAGTTCCATATACTTTTTCATTCTGCATACCCCGTCTGCATAATTTCGATTAAACCTCGTAAGATATGATAACATATCTGACAGAAAAAGCAATACAAATCTAACGTTAAAACAAAATTTTAAATACAACTAATTGTAAAGCTGACTATAAATTGAAGAAAAAACTGTGTTACCTTACAAAATAAAGCACGATTCCATAATATGTATTGACAAATTTGCGAGAAATAAAGATAATTAAATCAGCAAGTCCGCTTTTCGGTATCGGAAATTATGAGATCCATTATCAAAAACCTGCATCGTACGAGAGCAATCGAATGCGAAGCGGTTTTGAAAAAAATTGACGGAGGCTTATACACTATGAGAAAAAAGGCGTTTGTAGGTCTGTTTTTGACTGTGGCGTTCCTAACGTTATTGCTTCTTTCCGGCTGCGGAGCCGCAAAGCCGGAGGAGAACACGGATAACAAGGTTATTACCATGCTGACGGCAGCTACCCCCTCGGATAGTTTTTACTATGGCTTCCAAAAAATCATTGATGATTTTAATGCAACGAATGAGTATGGCGTCACGATCCAGTGTGATTTTGTTTCCACTCCGGATTTTAAAACCAAACTTCCTACTCTAATGAGTTCCGGTTCCGAACCGGATATCATTTATACTTTGGAACTCGGATATCTTGGCGTTTATGTTGATGCCGGGAAGATCGTTAATCTTCAGCCCTACTATGATGCAGACCCCGCTTGGCACAATTCCTTTAACGATGGCATGCTGGAGCAGCTGACCTATAACGGCGATGTGTACGGCGTGCCCACGCAGCAGACAATGGCGCTGATGTTCTACAATAAGGCAATATTTGCTGAAAACGGTGTTGAGGTCCCGACCACTTACGATGAGTTTTTGGGAGTTTGCGAGAAGCTGAAAAGCAATGGAGTCACGCCTATTGCGCTTGCTTCCACCCCTGCGGACGCGTGGCTTGTTTCTCAGTACATTCAGCAGCTGTCCGACGGTTTGGGCGGCTATGAGCTCTTTTCTGGCATTGCTGACGGTACAAGATCCTGGAACGACCCGGCTATGGTGAAGGCGGGAATGCTTTTTCAGGAGGAAATTTCCAAAGGATACTATGAGAACGGCTTTACCGGAGTGTCCGGCGAAGAGGCTGAGGCAATTTTCCAGCGCGGCGATGCGGCTATGTATTTTAACGGAACTTGGGAAACCGGCACGCTGGCAAGTACTGAATTTACGGCGATAGCGGATGATGTGGGATGCTTTATTGTTCCGGCGGTCGATTCTCAATACAAAAATGTCGGCGTCGGTTCCTGCGATTACTGCTACGCGATTACCGAAAACTGCAAAAATGTGGATGCCGCCGTGGCATTTTTGAAATACTGGACCAGCGAAGCGGCTGCCAGTATGCTGCTGTACGACTATTCCTGTCTGCCGGCTACAAGATTTGATATTGACGACACCAGACTGTCCCCATTGGCTGCCAACGTGCTGGAATGCTATGCGGAGGCGGCCGGCGTTACTCCCTGGTATGACCGCGTGGATGCAGACTTGGGCAATGAATTCAATAATATTTCCGTTTCTATTTCCAACGGAGAGGATCCACAGGCTATGTTTAATAGTCTGCAGAGCTACGCGGAGGGAAAGTGAGAGAATCCGGTAGTTTCAAAATACAGGCAGACATTATTTATATGTCTGCCTGTATTGATAAGGAGCTGTAAGCATGAAAAGCATTCGAAGCAATAAATATACGATTCTTCTTTTTGTGGCTGTCCCAATGCTGATATACGTTTTTTTCGCATTGATCCCCATACTTTACAATATCTATATCAGTTTGTTCGACACAAACCTTTTAACGCCGGGGAAATTTGTTGGACTGAAAAACTATGCCAGACTTTTGAAAGACACGACATTTCTTCGTGCGCTGCGAAACAATATTTTTCTTGTGATTGGCTCTCTGGCTGCGCATATGGGACTGGGACTGTTTTTTGCCAATGCTATTTTTCAGAAGGTCAAAGGCTCAAAATTCTTTCAGTCAGTGTTTTTCCTTCCCAGCGTGATATGCGGTGTAGCCGTTGGACTCATTTGGACGTTTGTATATCACGGAAACTATGGTCTGCTCAACGCATTTTTGAAGCTTATCGGGCAGGGAGATCTGCAGCAGGTATGGCTTTCCAATAAGAACTTGGCGCTCATATGTATCATTGTTGTGGTGATGTGGCAGTGGGTCGGCTACCATGTCGTTATTCAGTTGGCGGCTATGCGCAATATTCCGCAGGAGCTCTATGAGGCGGCTCAGCTCGACGGGGCAAGCGAGTGGCAGCAGTTTAAAAACATTACAGTCCCGCTTATCCGTCCAATTTTAAAAGTGGATGCGGTGCTTATCATTACCGGCGCGCTGAAATACTATGACCTTGTTGCAGTGATGACAAACGGGGGGCCGAACCACGCTACGGAAGTCATGTCGACTTATATGTACTATGAGGCGTTCAATGTTCTGAAGTTCGGATATTCCTCGGCCATTGGCGTTGTGCTGCTGATACTTTGCATGTCCGCAGTGATGTTGACGAATAAAGTCTTCAAAACTGAGAATTACATGGAATAAAAGAGGTGAACCCTATTATGCGAACGGAACAGAAAACACCCGGCAGGAAAATGCTCTGCATCTTGCGGTACATTTGTCTTGTGATATTCGCCGTCATGTGTATTTATCCTTTAATCTGGCTCTTCCTCGCGGCGTTTAAAACCAATGAAGAATTGTATGTCAATGCATGGGGGCTGCCTCAAACCTGGAATATTGAAAACTTCCGGTCTGCTGTGGTGGATTATCAGATTTTTCGATACTTTCTGAATTCAATACTGGTGTCTTTTGCTACGGTAGCTATAACTTTGGTTTTGGCAGCCATGGTCAGCTTTGCCATAACCAGATTACGCTGGAAACTTTCAAAATTGACTTATAATCTGTTTACTGTGGGAATGATGATCCCGGTGTATGCGATGATCATCCCGCTGTTCTATATTTTCAAGAAAATCAACCTTTTGAATTCTTACTGGTCGGTTATTATTGCACAGACTGCCATTCAGATGCCGTTGGCTGTTTTCATTCTTACGGGATTTATGCGGGACATTCCCTATGAGCTGGAGGAGGCTGCCATTATTGACGGCTGCAGTATGTTTGGGGTTTTCTGGCGGATCATCCTTCCCATTTCCCGCCCTTCGCTCGTGACGGTAGCGGTGGTAAATTTCATTAATGTATGGAATGAATTATTGCTCCCCAGAATTTTCTTAACCGAAACGACAAAAATGACCTTGCCTGTCGGCCTTTCATATTTCAGCAGCATGCACGCTACAAACTATGTAGCAGAGATCGCGGCCATTATAATTACGATCATTCCTACGATCTTAATGTATGTTCTTCTCCACAAAAACATAATGGAGGGAATGGTGGCCGGTGCGGTCAAAGGATGATGTGTGCACCATAAAATGGAAAACGGAAAGAAAGGATCAAAAATGAAAAACGATCAAGGTTTCCGATGGAGCGCGCTTACCTTTGGCGCGGCATACTACCCTGAGCAGTGGGATGAATCGCTGTGGGAAGAAGATCTCAGACGAATGCAGGCCGCGGGGATTCAGGTAGTCCGTGTCGGAGATTTCTCCTGGAGCGTTTTTGAGCCAGAGGAGGGAGTGTTCTCTTTCCGGTTGTTTGACATCTTTATGAGAACGGCGGAAAAAACCGGTATGAAAGTTGTTTTTACCACGCCTACCGCTGCGCCCCCTGCCTGGCTTACCCAAAAGTATCCGGAGGTTCTGAACCATACCCGCACCGGGATCCCATTTGGACACGGCGGCAGACGAAATTATACATATAATAGTCCCCGATACCGTGAATTATGCGCAATCATTGTTGAGCGGATAGCTCAGCGATATGGGCCAAATCCGCTGATAATAGGCTGGCAGATCGATAACGAGCTGAACTGTGAAGCAAGTGAATTCTACTCCCGTGCAGATGAGGAAGCGTTCCGAGTGTTTCTTAAAAGGAAATATAAAACGCTGAATGCTCTGAACGACGCCTGGGGCTGCGTTTGCTGGGGACAGACCTATTCGCGGTGGGAGGAAGTGGAGCTCCCATGCATTACTGCCAGCGAAGCAGGAGCGGGCAGCAGCGCGGTAACGGGACAAACTTCTGGCAGCAGCAGTTCTCTGAATCCGCACCGGCTTCTGGATTATTATCATTTTGTGGACGAGAGCTGTCGAGCGTTTTGCCAAATGCAGAGCGACATACTTCGGCGCTACATCCGTACGGATGCCTTTATTACCACGAATGGTACATTTCCCCATCTTGATAACCACAAGATGACGAGAAATAGCTTGGACTTTTTTTCCCATGACACATACCCAGGTATGGCATTTAAGCTGGACAGCGGCAAAAAATTTCCACTGATGGATCGCACATGGTCTATGTATCTGGCACAAGCCCGGGCCGTGTCGCCCCATTTTGGAATCTCTGAACAGCAGGCGGGTGCGAGCGGCTGGAATACCTGTATGCTGGCCCCGACGCCAAAACCGGGACAGATCCGGCTTTGGACCATGCAGTCTGTCGCCCATGGGGCGGAGTTTATCTGTTATTTCCGATGGCGGACGTCCTGCTTAGGGACAGAAATAAACTGGCATGGGATCCTTGACTGGGATAACCGGGACAACCGTCGTTTGACGGAGGTACATGAAACGATTGCTCAATGTCGGCTACTGCAGGAAATCGTTGGCGGAGAGAGTCTGGCAGCTGTTGCAGTAGCAGAAGACTATGAAAATCGCTTTGATGCTGAGACCGATCTTCTGCACGGTATGCTGGATGATGAAAGCCGGCAAGCCATTTTCATAGCCTCGCAGGTTTCACATACACCTGCGGATTATGTATGGCTGACGGATGAAAGCCAGCCGGCGGAGCTGTTTCGTTACAGGACCGTTTTCTATCCCCATCCATGTATAATTACGTCAAAACGAGTTGAAATCCTTCGCTGCTATGTGGAGGCGGGGGGGACATTGGTTTTGGGTGCCGCCTCGGGCTGCAAAGACATACATGGCAGACATACGACGCGCCCAAAGCCTGGAGAACTGGCAGAATTGGCCGGCGTTGATGTTATCGAAAGTACGATGGCCGACCCCGCGGAAAATCGAGGCATCGGTTGGGATGATAAGACATTCCCGGCTCCGATATCACATGATATCCTTACCCCTGCGGAGGGGACGGCGGTCTTGGGGCAGTTTTGCGGGGATTTTTACTGCGGTTCTGCGGCGCTGACGGAACATCCGGTTGGAAAAGGCCGGGTGATATATCTTGGCTCGGCGTTTTCTCAGCAGAGCGTGATGGCGATCCTGAAGCATCTTGGATTGCGCAGTCCTTGGGAGAGCGTGCTTTCTTTGCCGGATGAATGCGAACTGATGGTGCGCAAAAAAGATGATCGGCTCTATTTTTTCGTCATGAATTATTCCCCCAAAACACAGAGCATTTACCTTCACGAAGAATTGCGGCAACTGATAACGGGAGAAAATTGCTGCGGGGAATATGTAATGCCACCCAGAGAAGCGATCGTGTTTCGTGGGAACGCGGAGCAGGGCAGTAACAGAATGAAATACGAAAGGCGTCCAAAATGAAAAACTATCAATTCTGGTTTGTCGTTGGCAGCCAGTGCCTGTATGGGCCGGAAGTGCTGGCAACTGTGGACATGCGGGCTAAAGAGATGGCGGAAACGCTCTCCAAAACTCTGCCATACCCGCTTATTTATAAAGTGACGACTAAAAGTGCAGACGAGATCACCGAGATAATCAAAGAAGCCAACTACTGTGATGAGTGCGCTGGACTCATCACGTGGTGTCACACGTTTTCCCCATCAAAAATGTGGATCAACGGCCTCGTCATGCTTCAGAAACCGTGGTGCCATTTTGCCACTCAGTATAACCGTGAGATTCCGAACGAAGAGATCGATATGGATTTTATGAATCTCAATCAGGCGGCGCACGGGGATCGAGAGCACGGCTTTATCGGAGCGCGGCTCCGCTCACAGCGTAAGGTGATCGCGGGATACTGGCGGGACGAGCCAGTGCAGGCGCGGCTGGGAAGCTGGATGAAGGCGGCGGTCGGTGCGGCGGTATCGAAGAACATGAAGGTCATGCGCTTCGGCGACAATATGCGTGAGGTGGCCGTCACAGAGGGCGATAAGGTCGAAGCACAGATTAAGCTCGGCTGGCAGGTCAATACCTGGCCCGTGGGCGAGCTTGTGCACGAGATGGACACCGTTAAGGATCCGGATATTGACGCGCTCATGGACGAATACCGCGCTTCCTATGATTTCGCTACGGACGATATCGAGACCGTGCGCTATCAGGCACGGGAGGAGATCGCCATCCGGCGCATGATGGACCGCGAGGGATGCGCGGCTTTCTCCAACACGTTCCAGGATCTGTATGGCATGCGGCAGCTGCCGGGGCTGGCCTCGCAGCATCTCATGGCGCAGGGCTACGGCTACGGCGGAGAAGGGGACTGGAAGGTCTCCGCACTTACGGCGATCCTCAAGGCCATGGGCGAAAACGGCAACGGCGCGAGCGCTTTTATGGAGGACTATACCTACCATCTTGTTGAGGGGCAGGAGTATTCTCTGGGTGCGCATATGCTGGAGGTCTGCCCCAGCGTTGCGGCAGAGAGACCGCGTATTGAGGTACACCCTCTCGGCATCGGCGACCGCGAGCCGCCGGCGCGGCTCGTTTTTGAGGGAAAGCCTGGAAGGGCGGTCGTGGCGACGCTCATCGATATGGGCGGGCGTTTTCGCCTGATTGTGCAGGACATCGAGGCCGTAAAGCCCATTATGCCGATGCCGAATCTTCCGGTGGCTCGCGTTATGTGGAAGGCAAAGCCGGATCTGACCACGGGGCTTGCGTGCTGGATCACGGCGGGCGGAGCGCATCATTCGGTACTCTCGTATGATGTGACCGCCGAACAGCTGCGTGACTGGGCTCGCATCATGGATATTGAATTTGTCCATATCACCGACGGCAGCACTCCGGAAAAGCTCGAGGAGGAGCTGCTGATAAAAGATCTTGTCTGGAAGCTGAGGTGAGCTTTGTGCTGAATTTTTCCCGAACGGTGCTCGGCATCGAGCTGGGGACGACGCGCATCAAAGCGGTTCTGCTCGACGAGAACCATGCGCCTGTTGCCTCCGGCAGCCATGTATGGGAAAACCGGCTGGAAAACGGTATCTGGACATATTCTCTGGAGGATATCGTCGGCGGCGTGCAGAGCTGCTATGCCGATCTGCGCGCCGATATCCGGAAAAGAACCGGGGAAGATCCGACGACATTCGGCGCCATCGGCGTATCTGCCATGATGCACGGATATCTGCCGCTGGACAAGACCGGTGTGCCGCTCGCACCGTTTCGCACATGGCGCAACACCGTTACCGGTGAGGCGTCCGAGAAGCTCACGGAGCTCTTCCGCTTTCATATCCCGCAGCGCTGGACGATCGCGCATCTTTATCAGTCCATGCTCAGCGGCGAAGAACATGTGGCACGCATCGGCTATCTCACGACGCTGGCGGGCTATGTCCATTGGCGGCTGACCGGCGAGAAGAAGGTCGGCCTCGGCGAAGCCTCCGGCATTTTCCCGCTCGACAGCGAAACGCTCGGCTATGACGCAAAGATGACGGAAGCCTTTGAAGCGCTGCCGGAAACGAAAAAGTATTCGTGGCGTCTTGCTGATATTCTCCCGGAGCCTGTCCCGGCGGGCGAGATCGCCGGATATCTGACCGAGTCGGGTGCGCGATTCCTTGACCCGACAGGAACGCTTCAGGCGGGGATCCCCGTCGCACCCTGTGAGGGCGATGCAGGAACCGGCATGACCGCCACAAATTCTGTTCGGGCGTGTACGGGCAATGTCTCCGCCGGGACAAGCGCCTTTGCCATGCTTGTGGCAGATCACCCTCTCGGCGTTCACCGTGAGGTAGATATGGTGACGACACCGACGGGGCTTCCCGTGGCAATGGTGCATTGCAGCAACTGCACATCGGATATCAACGGCTGGGTCGGCCTCTTTTCCGAGCTTGCCGAAGCTGCCGGACTTCCCATTGACCGCGGCGAGCTGTATACCCTCTTCTTCCGCAAGGCGCTGGAGGGTGATGCCGACGCCGGCGGACTTTTGAGCTATAACTATTTTTCCGGCGAGGGCGTGACTGCCGTGAACGAAGGAAGACCGCTCTTCGTCCGTACCCCGGAGAGCGCCTTTACACTGGCAAACTTCTGCCGGATGCACCTTCTCTCGGCGCTGTCCACACTCCGCATCGGACTGGACATTCTGCGGCGCGAAGAGAATGTCCATGTAGAGCGCATATGCGCCCACGGCGGCTTCTTTAAAACGCCCGGGGTGGGGCAGAGGATCCTTGCCGCCGCGGTCGGCGCACCGGTATCCGTAATGGAAACGGCGGGCGAGGGCGGACCTTACGGCATGGCGCTGCTCTGCGCATATATGCTTTGGCGCAGGAAGGGTGAATCATTGGAAGAGTATCTGGATAACCGGGTCTTTGCCGATGCCGGGGTCTCTACGGTATTGCCCGACAGCGTGGATGCCGCAGGCTTCACATCGTTCCTTGAGCGCTATAAAGCCGCCTTCCCGCTCGAACGGCTCGCAGTGGAAACGCTAAAAATGGAGAAAAACACATGATCTCATTGGATGCGCGGCAATTTGGCGGATCATGCCGCTGCGGCGAAGATCACACGATGGTGACGCGTTCGGTACTTGTCGCGCCCGGCGTACTTCTTGCGCTGGAAGATGTGCTGCACGAAAACGGCGTAGAGGGGAAACGCTGTACGCTTTACGGCGAGCGGACCTATGCAGCAACAGCGGGACGCCATCCGTATGCGGAGCAGGAGATCATCCTCCCTTCCAAAGACCTTCACGCCGACGAAAAAGCCGTGGCACGCACGCTTGCCGAGCTTCACGGAGATACCAAGGTGCTGATCGCCGTCGGCAGCGGCACGATCCATGATATCGCGCGCTACTGCGCGCACGAGCGCGGGCTCCGTTTTGTTTCCTGCCCTACGGCAGCAAGTGTAGACGGCTTTTGCAGCACGGTGGCCGCTATGACGTGGCACGGATATAAAAAGACATTGCCCGCCGTAGCGCCGGAAATCGTTGCGGCCGATACCGACGTCCTCCGCGCAGCGCCCATCGAGCTGGTGCGCAGCGGTGTCGGCGATATTCTCGCTAAATATACCGCGCTTGCCGACTGGCGGATGGCGCATGTGATGACAGGGGAATATTTCTGCCCCGAGATCCACGACTTGATGCATACTGCGGCTGACGCTGCGGTGGAAAGCGTGGACGGCCTTCTCCGCGGCGAGCCGGAAGCGTTTGAGAACGTGACAAAGGCGCTCTTGCTGAGCGGGATCGCCATGCAGATGATGGGCAATTCCCGCCCGGCGTCCGGCGCGGAGCACCACATAGCACATCTCATTGAAATGCATCCGGCGGAACTTTCGGTTGCTTTTCCAGCGCTGCACGGCGAAAAGGCGGGCGTCGGAACGCTGCTGGCGGCGAGAGAATATAAGCGGCTTGCCGAAATCGGAGGCGCTGCACCTGCCGTCCAACCCTATACCCCGTTCCCGACGGAAGAAATGCGGGCCTTTTTCGGTGAGCGGCTTTGCCGGTCTATCGAGGAGGAAAACCGATGCGATTGTCTTGCGGAGGTCACGCCGGAACGACTGGGCGAAAGCTGGCGGCAGCTTCGGGAGATTATCGCCGCGATCCCTGCTCCGGAGGAGCTTTTTCGTGTTCTGGAACGGCTGGACGCAAAACGAACGCCGGAGGATATCGGTGTTTCGTCTGCGGATCTGGATAAGCTCCTGCGCTGCTCGCCCCTTGTGCGGAACCGCCTTACGCTTATGCGCGCCCGCCGCATGATCATCGAGTAAAACGATAAAATAAACGAACGCCTGCTTTTGTCATCCGAAGGCAGGCGTTCTTTACGCAATTTTAAGACGGTCTTTATTGAAAAAGAGCGAAAAAATGGTATACTAATACATAACGCTTTTTTCGGGGGAGGGCTTGGCGCTTTGAAGCTGTTCCGCAGAAAAACAGAAGAGGAAGCCGTCCGGCAGGAGATCGCCGTGAAGGAGGCCGCGCCCTTCGAGGGGCTCACCGAGGCCGAGGCCGCCGCGCGCGCCGCCGCGGGCTGGGACAACCGCCCGGTTGAACCGCCCACGCGCACCACGGGGCAGATCGTGCGGGAGAATCTTCTCACATACTTTAACCTCGTGTTTCTTGTGCTCGCGCTGTGCCTTGTGGCGGTGAAGGCGTCAATTTTGAACCTTTCGTTCGTCATCGTCGTCATTATTAACGCCGTGATCGGCATCGTGCAGGAGCTGCGCAGCAAAAAGGCGCTCGATGCGCTGAATATATTGACCGCGCCGCAATGCGCCGTTGTGCGCGAGGGGCGCGAAAAGCGCGTGGACGTGTCCTCGCTCGTGCGGGACGATATCGTCCTCTTTTCGACCGGCGAGCAGGTCTGCGCCGATGCCGTCGTGGTGGACGGGACGTGCCTTGTCAACGAGGCGCTCGTCACCGGCGAGGCGGACGAGATCCGCAAAGCGCCGGGCGATACGCTGCTCTCGGGCAGCTTTCTTGTCTCCGGCATGTGCCGCGCGCGGCTCACCGCCGTGGGCGCGGATTCGTTCGTCAGCCGTCTGACGCTCGACGCGAAAGCGCAGAAAAAGCGTCAGGTCAAGGGTATGATGAAGGCACTGAACGATCTTGTCAAATGGATCGGCATCGGCATCATCCCGATGGGCGTGCTGCTCGTGGTAAAGGAAGTCCGCTGGCTCGGCCGGAGCATCCCCGCAGGCGTCACGTCCACGGTCGGCGCGCTCGTTGGCATGATCCCGGAGGGCGTGTATCTGCTCACGAGCCTTGCGCTTGTGGCGGGCGTGCTGCGTCTGGCGCAGAAAAAGACGATGTGCCGCGAGATGGACTGCATCGAAACGCTCGCGCGCGTCGATACGCTCTGCGTGGACAAGACCGGCACGGTGACGGAAAACAAAATGATCGTGGACGATATCGTCCCGCTCTGCTCCGACCGGTTCATCGCCGAGGATATCCACATGATCATGGCGGACTACTGCGCGGCGATGCGCGGCGATAACGACACCATGGCCGCCATGCGCAAATTTTTCACCGGCGAGGTGAATCAGCGCGCAATCGCCGCGCTCCCGTTCACGAGCGCGAAGAAATACGGCGGCGTTTCGTTCCATGAGGATGAGACCTACCTTCTCGGCGCGCCGGAGGTCATCCTCGGCGGCGAATTTGACGCCTATCGGGAAAAGATCGATCACTACAGCGCAAAAGGCTGCCGCGTGCTGCTCCTTGCACTCTACGACGGGCAGCTCACCGATGAAGCGCTCACCGCCGAGCGCCTGCCCATCTCGCTCATATTGCTCTCCAACAAGATCCGCGCCGAGGCGCCGGATACGTTCGCGTGGTTTGCGCGCGAGGGCGTTTCCGTGCGCGTGATCTCCGGCGACAACCCGCTCACGGTTTCCGAGGTCGCCCGCCGCGCGGGGATCCCGGACGCGGACCGGGCGGTGGACGCCCGCACGCTCGAAACCGACGAGCAGGTCGAAAAGGCGGCGCGCGAATGCGTCGTATTCGGCCGCGTGACGCCGGAGATGAAGCGGCGGCTCGTCCTTGCGCTCAAAAAACAGGGGCACACGGTCGCCATGACCGGCGACGGCGTAAACGACGTGCTCGCGCTCAAGGAAGCCGACTGCTCCATCGCCGTGGCCTCGGGAAGCGACGTTGCCTGTCAGGTATCGCAGATCGTGCTCACAGACTCGAATTTCGCCTCGCTCCCGGACGTCGTCGCCGAGGGGCGGCGCGTCATCAACAACATCGAGCGCTCCGCCTCGCTTTATTTTGTGAAGAACATGTTCTCGATCGCGATGGCGATCATCAGTCTGATCTTCACTCTGCCGTACCCGCTCAGCCCCGCGCAGCTCGGCCTTGTGAACTGCATGACGATCGGCGTTCCGGCGTTCATCCTTGCCATGGAGCCGAACCGCTCGCTCGTGCAGGGCAAATTCCTCAAAAACGTGGTGCGGCGCGCGCTCCCGGCGGCGCTTACGGATATCCTGCTCGTCGGCGGCGTGATGCTCTTCTATCTGGCCGCCGATCTGCCGGACACCGCCATGAGCACGATCTGTGCCGGCGTGATGGGCGTTGTGGGACTCATGATGGTGCACCAGACGGCAAAACCGTACAACAAGCTGCGCATCGCGATGATCTGCGTGCTCGCGCTCGGCTTTGCGGGGAGCTTTCTGTTCCTCAAGGCGCTTTTCAACCTTGTGACGCTCGATTTTCTCAGCGCGCTCGTGCTTGCGGTGTTCGCGCTGCTTGCCTGGCCGGTGATGAATGTGATGTACAAGCTGCTGGATAAACTCAGCGCATTCGTGCAGCGGCGGAAAAAGACGCGCCGCGCGCCGAAAGAACAGTAATAAAACGGAGGATCATGCCGTTCCGACAGGGGAGACGGCGTCATGCCCATGAAAGACATTTTACTCACGTTTCTCGTAGCGATGGTCCCGGTCGTGGAGCTGCGCGGCGCGATCCCGTTCGGCGTCGTGCGCGGACTGAACATCTGGACGGCGATCATTGCCTCGGTGCTCGGCAATCTTGTGCCGGTGCCGTTCATCATCCTTTTCATCCGCAGGATCTTCGCGTGGATGCGCGCGCATATGCCGAAGCTCGACGGGCTCGTGACGCGCATGGAGAAGAAAGCGGAGAAAAACCGCGCCACCGTGGAAAAGTACGCGTTCTGGGGTCTCGCCATTCTCGTGGCCATCCCGCTGCCCGGCACGGGCGCGTGGACGGGCGCGCTCGTCGCGGCGATGATGGAAATGCGGCTCAAGCGCGCGTTCCCGGCCATCGCCATCGGCGTTGTGATCGCCGGCGTGATCGTCTCGGTCGTCACCTACGGTGCGCAGGCCATTTTCTTAATTTAAGAGGTACATAATGAATCAAAAGGAACTCAACGAGCTCCGCCGCCGGTTCCGGCCGGAGCGGAGCGGCATTGCCCATGTATACGGCTGCTTTGTAAACGGTATGCGCGAGGTCGTCGCGGAAACGGACGTGTCTCTCGGCATGTCCGGCAAGGAGGAGCAGGAGATGTATCTGACGCTCCTGCGCAAAACGCTCTCTGGCTCGCTCGGGCGAAATCTCATCGATATCCCGTTTGAAACGAAGCAGGTCGCCGGGAGCGACGAGCACCGGCTGCTGCAGACCCTGCGCGAGAGCGCGTGCGCCGACGAGAATGCGCGGCATGAGCTCTATTCGCGTGTCATCTCCTCGCTCGATATGCAGGGCGAAAACTACCTCATTCTCCTCGCGGGCGACGCCTACGATGTGCCGCACCGCGGCTCGGACGGTGAGAAGGACGAGCTGAGCGACGAGGTGTTCCGCTTCTTCGTCTGCACGGTCTGCCCCGTGAAGGATGCGACGGCGGCGCTGCGGTATTTTTCGGAGGAACGCGCCTTTCACGGCACGTCCACCGGCCAGACCGTCGCGGCCCCGGCGCTTGGCTTTCTGTTCCCGGCGTTCGATGACCGCCGCGCGAACATTTATGACGCGCTCTACTACAGCCATGATACCGCAGAGATCCATCCCGAGCTGATCGACGGGCTGTTCCGTGTCGCGCCGCCGATGTCCGCCGCCGAGCAGAAGGAGACGTTCTCCGAAACGCTCGCCGCGGCGCTCGATACCGACTGCCGGTTCGACGTCGTGCAGGCCGTGCACGAAAATCTGCGCAGCCGCATTGAAGAGCACAAGGAAGCCAAAGATCCGGATGCGCTGGAGATCACGGCGCGCGACGTGGTGAGCGTGCTGCGCACGAGCGGTGTGCCGCTTGAAAAGACGGAAAAATTCGAGCGCGAATGTGAAAAGCGTTACGGTTCGCACGCCGCGCTCGACCCGAACAACATCGTTGAGAGCAAAAAGCTCGAGATCGTAACGCCGGAGGTGAAGATCACGCTGCCGGGCGAGTTTGGGTATCTCGTCGAGACGCGCGAGATCGACGGGCGGAAATACATCCTCATTCCCGCCGACGGCGGCGTGGAGGTAAATGGCATCGGCGTGAATCTCGCCGATGCGAAAAAGGAATAAAGTGATCCAAAGTTATCCATGGGGACGGTTCTCTCTGACACAAGGTCGTCAATGAGAACCGTCCCCGTTTATAATCTGCCGCAGCCGCAGGAGGCTCAGCGTGAAGTTGAACACCTCGCAGATGTAGAGCGTCACAAGATAGCCCGTGAGCGCCCAGCGGGGGAGAAGGGCCCACACGAGAACAAGCCCCAGCGCGGCCTCGGCAATGTTGAACGCCATGGACGCCATCATCTGTCCCAGACCCTTGAGACAGCCGTCGGTCACGATGTCGGTATAGAGGAACGGCACCATCGGCGCGAGCAGCCGGAGAAAGCGCGCGGCTTCCGCGCTGCCGTAGAGCAGCATTCCGAGCGGGCGGGCAAAAACGAAAAATGCGGCCGCTGCGCCGAGCGAGAGAAGAAACATTTTCCCGAGCATCTCCCGCACGCTCCGGCGCACCCGCTCATGCTCTCCGGCGACCTGCATCTCCGTGAGCGCCGGGACGAGCAGCTCCGCGACCGAGAGCGGCAGGCACGTCGGCAAAAGCAAAACCGGCATCGCCATGCCGTTGATGACGCCGTAGCCCGCGAGCGCACTCTCGGCGCTCAGCCCCGAAAGACGAAGACCCCGCGGCACGAGAAGCTGGCGGAACGTGTTGAGCGCGCTCCGCGCATAGGCAGACGAAGCGAGCGGCAGCGCGATGCGCAGCATCCGCGGCGTGAGAGCGGCTCCGCATTCGCCCGCCGGACAAAACCGTTTCCGGTCGGCGAGATAGAGCGCGGCAAGCGCGAGCGAGAGCGCGATCTCCGCGGCGGTGCCGGATGCCGAGAGCGCCGCGCACACGGCGGAAAGGTCGCCGCGGCTGCACGGCGCGAGCAGAAGCGCAGAAAGACCCATGCGCAGAAGCTGTGCGAAAAACTGGGAGAGCGCCGTTTTCCACACGCGCCCGACGGCGGTGAAGTACCCGGAGATGGCGCTCGAGAGCGCAAGCGCCGGAAGCGAGGGCGCCGCGGCGTACAGCGCGCGTACCGCGCGGGCGTCCCCGATCCAGAGAAAGCCAATGGGCTCGGCAAGAAGAAAGAGAATGGCTGCCGCACCCAGCCCGAAAAAGAGCGCGTAGGCGCAGCACCGGCGCATCACGGCGCAGACGCTCCCGCCGCGGCACTGCCCCAGCTCCTCGGCGAGCAGCCGCGTGACGGAAAACCGGATGCCGGAAACCGCGAGCGTTATGAAAAGAAAGCCGACGCTTCCGATAAGCTGGAAAAGCCCGATGCCGGCGGGACCGATATGCGCGGCCAGCCACACCTGCCAGAGCATCGAAAGCGACTGCATGACGAGAGACGAGACCGTCAGCAGCGCGGCGTTTTTCCGGATCGATCTCCAAAGCCCCATAATGACGCCTCCCCTCCGTGAAAGAGTCTATGCGCGCCGCGGCGCGCGATAGAAGGAAAGAAAAAACGGCGACTGCCGGGGCGGTTTATGCATCTCTTCCAATATAGCTTGTCGGAAAACCAACGAACCGTCCGAAAACGACGCACCAAAATGTCGAAAACGGGCGGTTCTGACGGCAGAATACACAAATAAGAAAGATATAGTTGCAGAATAAATCAACGCTTGTTATAATATTTATAGTATGGATTGATCATACCCCAGCGCTTCCCCGCACAAAAAAAGGAGGAGAAAGATCGCATGAACGAAAAGTACAGTTCCTTGTTTACCCCGTGGAAGATCGGCAACTGCGAGATCAAAAACCGCATTGTTCAGGTGTCCATGGGCGGCACATCCCTCTTCGGCTGGCTGGAGCCCTGCCACTTCGATAAGGAAGCGGCCTACCACATTCTCAACCGCGCCCAGAACAACGTCGGTCTGGTGCTGCCCGGCATGCAGTGCGTGCGCGACACGATGGGCATCCCCGGCCGTCACTGGCTGTATCAGAACAAGCGCATGTTCCGCGAGCTCGCCGAGTGGATGCCCGAATTCCACAAGACGGGTGCGAAGCTCTTCATCCAGCTCTCTGCCGGCATGGGCCGCAGCATGGCGATCAACCAGCTGATGGTCGATATGCTCCAGAAGAAGGCGCTTGGCGCCGTCGCCAAGGGCGTTCTGGACGTCGATTATGTCTGCGCGTCCTCCTCCGAGACCCCCAACCGCTGGTATCCGGAGGTCAAGTCCCGCGCGCTGACAAAGGAAGAGATCCATGAAATGATCGAAGCCTTCGGCAAGACTGCGAAGATGCTTATGGATGCCGGCGTTGACGGTGTGGAGATCCACGCCGTTCACGAGGGCTACCTCCTTGACCAGTTTGCCATTGCCAACATGAACTACCGTACCGACGAGTACGGCGGATCGTTCGAGAACCGCTACCGCTTTGCCGTTGAGATCGTGCAGGAGATCAAGAAGCTGTGCGGCAAGGACTTCCCCGTGTCGCTGCGCTACTCTGTCGTCTCCAAGACGAAGGGCTTCGGCCAGGGCGCCGTCCCCGGCGAGGAGTTTGTTGAGTTCGGCCGCGATATGGCCGAGTCTGAAAAGGCCATCAAGTATCTCGAGGACGCCGGCTACGACATGTTCAACTGCGATAACGGCACCTACGACGCCTGGTACTGGGCGCATCCGCCGGTCTATATGCCGCCCAACTGCAACATTGCGGATGTCGAGCATATCAAGAACTTCACCACCAAGCCGGTCGTCTGCGCCGGTAAGATGGAGCCCGAGTTCGCTGCCAAGGAGATCGCCGAGGGCCGCATCGACGCGATGGGCGTCGGCCGTCAGAACCTCGTCGATCCCGAATGGATCAACAAGCTCCTTGAGGACCGCGAGGAGGAGATCAAGCCCTGCATCAACTGCCACAACGCCTGCTTCAACTTCAACTGCTCCAAGGGAACGCCCAACATGCAGCCGATGGACGATGCGCTGCATCTGGCCCGCTGCGCGCTGACCCCGCCCACGATGCAGCACAACAAGTATAAGATCGTCCCGACGAAGAACCCCAAGAAGGTCGCCATCGTCGGCGGCGGTATCGGCGGCATGGAATGCGCCCTTGTCCTCAAGAAGCGCGGCCATACCCCGGTCATCTACGAAAAGAGCGACAAGCTCGGCGGCATGTACAACTATGCCTCCGCCATGTCCTTCAAGGAAGCGGACAAGAAGCTGCTCGAGTGGTACGACCGTGAGCTGAAGAAGGCCGGCATCGAGGTCCACCTCAACACCGAGATCGACCCGATCAACCCGCTCACCCGCCAGTATGACGAGGTCATCATCTGCACCGGCGCCGTGCCGAAGAAGCTCCCCGTGCCCGGCTTCAACAAGACGATCACGTTTGAAGAGCTGCTCACCGGCGATAAGGACCACGGCGACAAGGTCGTGTTCTTCGGCGGCGGCCAGTCCGCGTGCGAAGCGGCTTACGAGCTCGTGCTGCAGGGCAAGCACCCGATCATTGTCGAATACGCCAATGACCTCATCGCCACGCCCGGCACCTGCCTTGCCAACGCCTCCTTCCTGCGCGAAATGCTCGTGTTCAAGAAGGTCCCCATCTATCTCGAGCACTCCATCTGCGAGATCGGCGACGGCTACGTCATGGTCAAGCCGCGCAGCGGCGGAGATGCCTTCAAGGTCGAGTGCGATAGCGTCGTCAACGGTCTGGGCTTCCGTCCCGCGCCGGTCGCGCCTGCGGGCAAGCATGTCCGCCAGGTCGGCACCGCCGCGAAGTGGGGCAACCTGCGCAACGTTATCTGGGGCGCATGGGATGTCTGCATGAAGATCTGATCTTACATACAAACGCATAAGCGAAACAAACCGGCGGAGGGACGATCCCTCCGCCGGTTTCAGACTGTCGAAAAAGCCTCGCAGAGTTTGCGCCCGCAGGCGCAAAGAAAGTTTAAAACATTTTTGCCGATGACATGTGCATCGGCAAAAATACTTCTCGGCTCGCAAACGTGCGAGCGCAAGCGAGTGCGCTGCGGCGAGCCGCAGCCCCTTCAAACGAGAGCCCAACGCAGTGGGTCTCGTTTGAGAGCGTGTCAAAAATACTTTTTGACACGCTCAAACCGGCGGAGGGACGATCCCTCCGCCGGTTTTCGCTGCGGTCAGTTTCAATTCAAAGACGATAATAGGTGAACTCGCCTTTCGTGAGAAGGCTGTGTTCGGAATCATAAACGCACACGGTAGCCACGATGATGCGGCCTCCGCGGCGGATCACGTCGCCCTCGGCGGTCAGCGTGCCCGGCTTCCCCGGATGGAGAAACACGGTAGAGGCGTTTTGCGTTACGCAGCGGATGGTCTCCCCGGAATCGAGTGTGCGGGCGGCATACCCTCCGGCCACGTCCATCATGGTAAAGAGCAGGCCGCCATGTACGATCCCGTACGGATTAAGATGGTTTTCTCCGGTGCGGCACGCGACCGTGCAGTGGCCGCCGCGCCGCTCCGTGATCTCCAGACCGCAGAGGTCGTTGAAAGGGCTGTTCTCGGAGAAAAGCGGCGCGGAGGTTTCTGTCTCTTTTTTCATAGCTGGCTCCTTGAAATTGTTTGGCATGCAAGGATTATACTCCGAACGGCACGGAATGAAAAGAGGAGAGTTGCGCCGGAGGAGAGCCAATGGTATAATGCCGGAAAAAAGAGGTGAATGTCATGGTAAAAAACGTTGCGGTCGTGAGCCCATCCGCCGGTGTGCTGGGGGAGAGCTTTGCAAAGCATGAGCTGGATATCGGCGCAAAGCGCCTTGCGGACTATGGGCTCAACGTCCGGTTCATGCCGCACGCGCTCGCCGGTATCGAGTATATAAAAAATCATCCGGAGGACCGCGCGGCGGACCTTCTCGCGGCGTTCCGCGACCCGGAGATCGATATGATCCTCTGCGCCATCGGCGGGGACGATACCTACCGTCTTGCGCCGTACCTCTTTGCAAACGGCGAGCTCGAGACCGCCGTTTCCGGCACGGACAAGATCTTTCTCGGCTTTTCGGATACGACCGTCAACCATATGATGCTCCACAAGGTGGGCGTAAAAACGTTTTACGGCCAGTCCTTCCTCTCGGACGTATGCGAGCTGGGCGGCGAGATGCTGCCGTATACGCGCCGGTATTTTGAAGAGCTCCTCCAAACCGGCACGATCCGCGCCGTCACGCCGAGCGATACATGGTACGAAGCGCGTACGGACTTTTCACCGGAGCAGGCCGGCGTGCCGCTCCCGGCGCACCCGGATACCGGCTTTGCGCTTTTGCAGGGAAGACCCCGCTTCTCCGGTAAGATCCTCGGCGGGTGCATCGATACGCTCTTCGACTTCTTCGACGGCGGGCGGTATGCCGATATGCCGGTGCTGTGTCAAAAGTACGGCCTCTTCCCAAGCGCGGAGGACTGGAAGGGGAGGATCTTTCTGCTCGAATCGAGTGAGGAATATATGCCGCCGGAGAAGTACCGGCGCGCGCTTGAATACTTCAAGACCGCTGGGGTATTCGGCGCGGTGTCCGGCGTACTCGTCGGAAAGCCGATGGACCGGAAATACGAGGCGGAATATAAAGCCGCGCTCACGGACGTGATCGCCGATGACACACTGCCCATCGTCTGCAACGTCAACATCGGCCACGCGCTGCCGCGCTGCATTCTCCCGTTCGGCGTGGAGGCCGCGGTGGATGTGAACGAACAGAAGATCACCTTTGGCTGAATACCAAAAGCCCGGGCTGTGAATGCTTCACAGCCCGGGCTTTGTCGTTTTACGAATCAAAGAAGCCGAAACCCGCTACCTCGCTTGTGGGGAGCGAGAACGCGATGGCCTTTGCCGGGGTGTCCGGCCCGGCCTTTTTGAGAATGGAGCGCATGATCTCGCTTTTCTCCTCGGTCTTGGAAACGATGAGGATGACCTCTTTTTCCTCGGCAATGGAGATGTTGTGGAACTTTGGGTCGGCCTTGGCGCCGGTGCCCTTGCCGTGGAGCACCGTGCCGCCGCGGGCGCCCGCAGCGCGGGCGGCGTTCATCACAAGATCGGTCTGTCCCTCGCTTGCCACAACGACGATCAGCTCATACGCATAACCGGACGGCGGAGCCGTCTTTGCGGATTTGTTCTCTTCACCCATCAGATATGCCACGGTTTTCCCTCCTCCAATGCTTTTGACCGGCACGGCGATCACGATGCCGTGACCCGGTACGCCAATGTGCAGCCGCCGCTTCTGCGCTTCGATCAGCGCGGCGGTCTTTTCCTCGGTCGCCGTGGACAGGACGACCCGTTTTTCGTTCGATTCGATCCCGAGAAGATCGAGCATGCTCTGCACCGCCGTGCCGCGGCCGTGCAGCGTCACGTTGAGCGGGAGCGCGAGCTCCTCGCATATGTCCTCAAGCACACCGAGCGCTTCGGGACCGGTGATGGATATGACGTAGTTCATGCGCTCGCCTCCCAAAGCTCGATGATATCGTAATCGCCGTAAACGGCCGCCTCTTCCTGCGGACGCTTTGCGATATGTTCATAGTAGAAGCCGACGGCCTGGATCGAAAGCAGCGGCATCATGGCGACCAGCGCCACAACGCCGAAGGCGTCGCACAGCACGTCGCCGCCGAGAGCGATGCTCGTGCCCATCATGAACTGGAGCATGAATGTCGCCGTCATGGGGCCGGAGGCGACGCCGCCGGAGTCGAACGCGATGGCGGTGTAGATGTCCGGCACAAAGAACGAGAGGATCAGCGCGAGCGCGTAGCCCGGCACGATGAACCACAAAAGCGAAATGCCGGTCACAACGCGCAGCATGGAAAACGCCATGGCGAGCGCGATCGCCACGGAGAGACTGGCCTTGATCGTTTTGCCGGGGATAGCGCCGGCGCTCACGTCCTCAATCTGCTTTTCGAGCACGCCTACGGCGGGCTCTGCCGAGATGATGAACCAGCCGAGCAGCGCCGCGAGCGGGATGAGCAGCCAGCTCCGATCCCCTTCGGCGAGCGCCGCGCCCAGCTCCGCGCCGAGCGACGAGAAGCCGACGTTCACGCCCGTGAGGAACAGCACGAGACCAACATAGGTATACAGGATACCGACCATGATCTTCCAGAAGCTCCGGCGGTTCATACGGAACATGGCAAGCTGGAAAATGAGGAAAATGCCGACGATCGGCAGCATGGCGACCGCCATTTCCTTAAGGTACACCGGGATCGCGCCGAGAAACGCCGAGCCGATCACGGTCGTGCTCGCGTAGGATACCTCCGTGAGCTCCGCAACGCCGGAGCTGTCGCGGTAAAAGAGCCCGAGAATGAGCACCGCGAGGATCGGCCCGATGGAGCAGAGCGCCACGAGACCAAAGCTGTCGGCCTTCGCGCCGCTGTCGCTTCGGATGTTCGATACGCCGAGACCGAGCGCGAGGATGAACGGCACGGTCATCGGTCCGGTCGTCACGCCGCCGGAGTCGAACGCGATGGAGAGAAAGTTCTTATCCGTAAACGCCGCGAGCGCGAATACGATCGCGTAGCACACGAGCAGCACCCAGCGCAGGCGGATACCGTAAAGGATGCGCACCATGCAAAGCGACATGAATAATCCTACGCCAGCGCCGACGACGGCGAGAAGCACGGTCTTTTCAATGTGCGGCACCGTACCGGCGAGCACCTGAAGATCGGGCTCGGCAACGGTGATGGCAAAGCCGAGAAGAAACGATACGCCGAGAATGAGCGGCAGATTTTTCGTTTTCGTGAGCGCCGTACCGATACGGCTGCCGATGAGCGTCATAGACTGCTCCGCACCGAGCGAGAAAAGCCCCATGCCCACGGTGAGCAGCAGCGCGCCGATGAGAAACGTGAGCAGCAGATCGGTGCGCATCGGCACGATACAAAGACACAGTATCACAACGATGACGAGGATCGGCAGTACGGATACGGCGGACTCGCGGATCTTTTCTCCGAGCACGGTGCGCGTTTTCTCAAGAGCGGAACGTTTGATCTTTTTCGGTTTCTGCACGCGCACAAAGCCTCCTTTAACAATCTTTTTTAAACAAGTGTATAAAAAGTATACGGGAATTTCGCTAAAAAAGCAATAAACGTTCTGTTAAAAATGTCAGCGGGCAAAAAATGCTCCCCGGCCAACGCCGGGGAGCCAAAAAGCCACGCAGAGTTTGCTCCCGCAGGAGCGAATAGAGTTCAAAAGTCAAAAATGTCCGCTGCGGCCAGAGCCTCCGCCGCCGGTGTGACCGATGCTGCCGCCGCCTCCGCCGGAGGGCTTGGGCGGCTCGATGTGGCGGCGCGTTTCGGTGCGGTGGGTGAAGCGGTCGGTCTGCCGTGAGAGACGGAGACCGCCGGAAACGTAACCGTCCGCCCGCGCCTGCACATACACGCTTTTCATCTTCCGCTTGAGAATGGAGCATACGAGAAACGCGATGAGGATTCCCGCGGCGCACGAAATGATGATCGCCGGTACCGGGCTGCGGCGCACGGGATGCCCCTCCTCCGCGAGCGCAAGGTACTCCCCGCACGCGGAAAGATAGTCCGAAAAGCCGCCATACCAGTCGTTTTCGCGGAAGTTGTCGAGGAACGTATCCTCGATCTGCTCCTGGGCGTAGCTGTTGAAGGCGTATTCGCTCATTTCGCCGTAATAGAAGTGGGCGAAGGCGCGGTCGTTCATGCTTAAAAGGAGGATCGCGCCGTTCCGCTCCGCGCCGGCGCCGAGCGAGTTGCGGTGATAGTAGGTATATGCCGCTTCATATGTGCCGCGGCTGTCGATGCGGCAGGCGTCGTTCACGGTGACAAGATAAATGCCGACGCCGTAGCGCTGCGCGATGTGCCGCGCGGCCTTTTCGAGCGAGGCGGTCTCGCTCGCGGTGAGGATACCGGCGTCATCCGTTATGTAAGAGAGCTGCGCGCCGTCCGCGAGCGCGGCGGGGGTGAGAGCGAGCAGGAGAAGGAAGGCGAGAAGGAAAGAGCAAATTTTCCGTTTCATATTTTCCCCTCCTTATCGCAGCAGAAAGCTGAGCGCCGTTCCGAGAAGCGCGGCCGGCGCGGCAATGGCGGCGAATGTCTGCCAGTATTTTCCGGCGTCCGTCGGCAGATCGCCGACCATTTTGCCGGTCTGCCCGTTCATGGCAAAGAGGAAGCTCTTGCCGTTCCAGCGCGTCGAGAGCATCCACACCGGCAGCAGCGCATAATGCACCTCGCCGCGGCGCAGCCGGACGTCCTGCGCGCGGGGAATACACATGTCGTACCCGCTTACGGTGCGCCCGAGCGCGTCCATCACCGTTTTCCGGCAGCGCTCGTCGGCGCGGCTTTCGCAGTCGGCGACCGGAACATCGTACTTATCCGCGAGAAAGCCGGGGAGATACGCCGAGGAAAACGGCTTGAGTTCGGCATAGTCGTAAGGCTCAATGGAATCCATATGCGCGTCCGGCATCCGGCTCGAAGCGTCCACCGGCACCTTTTCAAAGGGCATCGAACCGTCGCGGCAGATCTCGAAATGGTCGGTCTTCGTGACCTCCCAATCGCCGGTGCGGAAAACGCGCGAGCGCGTCGCGTCGTAGCGCGCATGGCCATCCGCCTCGCCGTCGAACATCCAGAAGGGGACGTAAACGCCCTGGATCTTCTCGATCTGGTTCTGGGCGGAAAACGCTCTCGGCAGGAAGGGCTTGTTTTTATAGTGCCGCCGGAGCGCATTGATCGCGTCCTCGCGGCTGAGCTTGAAGGGCAGAACATAGTCCGGCTTCAGCGCCCCGGCAAACTGCCCCGGCACGACGGTCGGGTTGCCGCAGTACGGGCAGGCGGTCGCGGCGGTGTTCGCATCGCAGATGAGCTCCGCGCCGCAGGAAGGACAGGAATAGGTCTTCATCCCGGCGGCATCCGCGCCCCAGTCGGAGCTCATGGAGGCGGTGTCCCACGCGCTGCTGCCGTCGCCGCTCTGCGCGGCAGTATCCGCCGTTTCAAATGCCTCGGCGGCCTTTGCTTCCTTTTCCTTATACAGCGCCTCGATCTCTGCAACGGTGTACGAGCTGCCGCAGTAATCGCATTCCAGCTTCCCGGACGCGCCGGAATAGTGCAGCGGCCCGGTGCAGGACGGGCATTGGTAGTTGGTCACCTGTGTCGGCATAGGCACTCATCCTTTCCGATAAAGAATGCTTCTGTTTCCCGCGGGGAACAGAAGCATTGTAGCATATTTTCGCGGGAAACTCAACGCTGAACGCGCCGCTGACCGATGCGGAGGGCGATGTAGGATGTTAAATATAATAAGGAGCGGCCATAAAACAGCATCCTCCGGCTTCAACCCAGAGAGAAGCCGGAGGATGCTCTATTCACTGCCAGCTGTCAGCCGGCCTGCACGTCGCCGTTTTTCAGCCGCTGAACGATCGAATGTACGAGCTGTATGTCGTTGTCGGAAAGCCCGTCGGTGCGGATGGCGAAAGCCACGTCCAGACCGAGCAGATAATCGGTGGACATATCAAAAATCTGCGCCAGCTGCACTAGCGACTGCGTGGAGGGAACGGAAATGCCCATTTCCCAGGCGTTCACGCACGAGCGCGTCACCCCAAGCATTTTGGCAAGCTCCGTCTGAGTATAGCCCTGCTTCTCGCGGAGCTTTTTTATTCTTTCGTAAATCATGACTGTACCTCCCGGCTCCTGTCGTGGAGTAATATGATGTATGGTAAAATAACCAAAATGATATTGCATTATCATTTTGGTTAATTAAAATTGACAATCAAAGATCGTTGTGGTTTAATGACCTTGTACCAGGAAAGAATACGGCGGATGCCGAAAGCGAAAAGGCGATCTGGATCGACGAAGCGGCGGATGTAATTAACGGGAACATCCTGACGCTGAAATTCCAGGTACTGGATAATGCTCCGGACGGGCTGGCAGAGGTGACGGTCACGGGCTTCAAGGCAGCGGCTCTGGATGAGAGCGCGGTGAATGCCAATATCGTTGCGGGCGGCGTAACAGTCACGAGCCAGATTCCGGGCGATGTGAATGACGACGGCGAAGTGGATATTTTCGACTGTGTCCGCCTGAAAAAGTACATTGCAGGATTTGATGTGACGATCAGCGAGGCCAACGCCGACGTAAACGGCGATGGGGAGATTGATATTTTCGACTGTGTTCGGTTGAAGAAATACCTTGCCGGTTTCAATGTGGAACTAAAGTAAAAGCAGAAATAAAATACGAAGGGAAGTTATGCCATGAAAAAAGTACTGTCCTTGCTTCTCGCGGTGCTGATGGTATTCACGCTTCTGCCGGTGTCCGCGCTGGCGGATGGAGAACAGCTGACAATTCGCGCGAGTTCAGTTACGGCACTTGTCGCTTCTGAGATAGAGGTTGAAATATCTGCCGAGAATAACCCCGGTATTTCTGGGCTCCAGCTTCAACTGGAGTACGACAGCAGTGTACTTACTCTTGAAGAAGTGAACTATGCGGATGCCGCAACTACCGGCTTGATAGCGCAACCATCACAGAAACTGGAGAGTCCTGTTAAACTGACTTGGTACAATGGGACGGCTGACTCAAAATACAATGGGGCGTTAGCAACACTGCGTTTTTCTGTTAGCGAGAATGCAGCAGAAGGCAGTGGGTCCACACTGCATTTGGTGATAGATGGGGATAATGTCAGCAATCTGAAAGAAGAAAACATCCCGTTTCTTGCTGTTGATGGAGAGATTCTCATAATCAACTATACGCCTGGCGACATCAACAACGACCAGAGAGTTAATGTTAAGGATTTGATCCGGCTTGCTCAGTACTTGGCAGACTGGGAAGTTGAAGTTGTTGATGCCTGCTTGGATACAAATGGCGATGGAAGCATAAACATTAAGGATCTGATTCGACTCGCGCAATACTTGGCAGACTGGGAAGTCGAGTTATTCCCAAAAGCGGCGACGTCAACCTGTGAGCATGTGCTTTCCGCAGTAGAAGCTAAAGCGGCCACCTGCGTTGACGAGGGCAACACTGCTTACTGGATTTGCAGCAAATGCGGAAAGCTTTTTGCGGATGCTGAAGGCAGGGTGAAGACAGACCTTAACACAGTTAAGATTGCCAAGAATCCCAATAACCATGCCAACGTTGTGATCGATCCTGCAGTTCCTGCAACTTCCACCTCTACGGGGCTTACCGAAGGCAGCCACTGCTCTGCCGACGGCGGTAAAGGCTGCGGTACGGTGATTGTTGCGCAGGAGATTATTGCGATTCCTGTTAAAAGCCATACCATTACATATAACCTTGCATTTGGACAGCCCTATTTGTCTCAAAAATTGGATATTTTAGAGGAACGGAATCGACAGGCGGGGAACCCTACGGCCTACAATGAGGGCGATGAACTCCTTATCTGTGATCTTGATGCTGCGGATTTAGGATTCATTTTTGAAGGCTGGTATACTGCCACGGGTACACGGGTGGATCACATTTCCGCTGATGATACGAAAAACTACATCCTCTATGCACACTGGAAAGAAGAGGAGTACTCTATCCAGTACAATGTATTCAAAACTCCCGTGGCGGAGATAACAGATTCGGCAAAGCTGATATATACGGTCAGCAAGGGCCTGTATGCGCTCCCTAACCCGGATGTATATAACTATCTCTTTTTAGGGTGGTACGATAACAGCGGGAACGAAGTGACTTCCATTCCTGCGGGCAGCACGGGAGATCGTGTATTGAATGCCTATTTTGCCTCAAAACGGAATCTGGCTAAGTCTACACCGATTGGCGCGCCTGTTTTAGTTGAGGATAAGGATAACGGTGTTATCTATTTCGCTTACGAGATCGGCACGATTTATAATGTACCGGTTTCTGACCCCATATGGAGTGTACAGGCAGTCAGCGGTCTGGCACAGAAAAAATCTGTGACCGTGAATACGACAATCAGCACTTCGGTAGCCCAGACAATGTCCAGAACGGTTGCATCCGCAGCGCAGAATTCAAACACCTGGGCGCTGTCGAGCGGATGGAATGATTTGGTAACTGTTAATAAAGAGTGGGCGGATTCGCATGAAGTTACACAAGAAGAAGCTTTACAGCGAGCGACCACGGAATCTGGAACTATTAGCATTACAGATTCCAACGGCGGAGCAGAAACAACTACAAGCAATGATGGTACGACAACACTAACATATGATTCAAAAGAGACAGGCGCAAAAGACGCAACAGCTTACGATATAAAAACAAATGTGGATGTCGAACTGTCTGCACCGTATGTAAAGGTAGATATGGGATTGGAGGCCGGCCAAACCAAAGAAAGAGAAGATACAACTAAGGATCACACGGGAACGGATACTACCCGCATCGATACTGAAACAAAATCAAACTCCAGTAGTTGGAACCACTCTCAAACAGCGAGTCAGACCAAAACAGACAGCACATCGGCATCGGTAAGCTCGGCGCTGAAATATGCGCTGGAGAACAAATATGGCTACTCTACGGCACGCAGTACGGAAGGGGCTGTGGATAATACCTGCGGAACAGTCACAACGGATAGTGATACAGTTGGGACTGCCAATACGGTGAATTACTCTACCGTTGAGGCGAAGACGGTTACGACGGAGTATTCTACTGATGGGAAGAGCGAAGGCTTTTATCGATGTGTGACGGCTACGGACCTCCATGTGTTTGGCGTTGTTGGCTATGATATTGGCCATAAAGCTTTTTTCACCTACACCTATAGTGTTGCGGACGGGAGAACGTATGATTTTCTGGATTATTCTCCCGATGGCTCTTTCAATGATGAACAGGTCACCGTACTGCCCTTTACTATTCCCACGGACATCTACCAGTACGTCAATTATCTGACGGCGGACACTGTCGGTTTGGAATATGATTACGATAACACGAATCATACCGCGGTGGTGTTCAGCTATGAGGGAGAATCCACACAGGTGTCCGTACCCGCTTATACGGTGGACGAAAATGGAAGTGCTTACAAAGTAGTCGCTGTTGGAGATAATGCTTTTGCCACAGAGCAGGGGCAGAAGATCACGGATATTTTTCTTGGGAGAAATATTACCTCCATTGGAGAGAACGCCTTTACTGGATGCACGAATTTGAAAACGATGCGCGTTCCCGCGGGAATCACAGAAATGGGAAATAGCGCCTTTGGCAGCTGCCCCTCTGTGGAATTCACAGTAGGAAATGCTGCAATGGCTATGGCTGCGGCAGCCTGCGGGGCCAAGAATATTAAAGTAGATGTTTCTGCTGTGGATCCGGCAGAGAAACTGCATTTGGTAGTTAACGACGGCGAGAGCTTCACTCTGGAGGGCGGAGAAAAGAACTTTGCTGATTTGACGATAGAGTCTTCAGCAAACGTTACCAGCCTGAATAACATTTATTTCACTGGCAATCAATCTCCGCTGAAAATCAGTTCACAGACAGTGAATCTTTATCGTACGGAAATCAGAGACAGTGCCGACCTCTGCATGATCCTAAATGCGCCAACGACAAATCTGACCCTGTCCGGAACAAACGTTATGAGCAGCGTTAGAGACAACGCTCTGCTTGCCAAATCTGTTGTCGTGACCTACACGAACAGTGGCAGACTGAAACTTACCGGCAATCTTTTGATAAACGGAACAGTCAATGATGAAGCCGGGCGGATTAGTTTCGTGGATAGAGGCGAAATAGTATTCATTAACGACGAGCAGTTTACACAGTATGCAAGAGGTATGTTTACAGTAGCGTTTGATCCCAACGGAGGCACAGTAAGCGAGGAACGCAAAGATTGTTATTTTGGCGAAAAAATAGGCGAACTTCCTGTTCCAACCCGCAGGTATTATGATTTTGTCGGCTGGTACACAGAAGTGGAAGGTGGGGAGCTGCTCACGGAGGATTCTGCGCTGCCTGGCAATGACAACATTACCCTATACGCGCATTGGACACGCCAGACGGCTACCGTTGCGTTCAATGCGAATGAAGGCCAATGCAGCGAGAGCAGCCGTACGGTCAATTGCGGAGACGCCTTGGGAACCCTTCCTGTCGCTCAGCGAGACTACTATACATTCCTTGGATGGTATACAGACCCTGTGAACGGCGAACAAATAGACGAAGCGAAACTAATTGCCGACACGGTGCCGCTGATGCTCTATGCCCATTGGGAACAAAAGCCTCAGAAGGGATGGACTCTGGCGTCCGCAGTTCCCGAAGGAGCGCAAATTCTTGATAGAAAATGGAGCTATTCTCTCACGACCTATGCAGAATCTACAAATAGTTCCATGGAAGGATTTGAACAGACTGGGAATTATTGGTCAAAAACGGCGGAGGGTTCCTTCAATTATTCCACGGCATTTCCCTCCGGGTTTGACACCGGTCACAGTATTTATACCTCTTTTGCAAAGTCAGCATATTCGGCTTACGAAAATGAACAGGAAAAGCGTGAGGCATCGACATCATGGGCCGGTTATGTTTACTGGCACTGGATGTATGACTGCGGCGGCTCCAACGGTACCAGCAATCGTGCTATAAACGATAAAAAGGAGTACGGAAACGATAACGGCTACTATTATAGCTTCTTCGATGCATTTACCTCTTCTGATGGAAACTATGAAAGTAGTACCGGCTATTGCAATAGCAAGGGAATTCGCAATTACGTTATTCCGGAAAGAACAGCGTATTCCGATTGCCATGGCGCGACACGCTGGTTCCGGTTCGATTACTATGTATGTAGCTATGCGGACTATGTGCGAATGTATCAGTATATAAAGATTGAGGACGGAATTGAATCCACTTCCCCTGTCTCGGCATCTGACACGATCAGCAATGTACAGGAATGGGTCCTGTATCGAGAAAAATAAAACGTCAGTTGAGAGGAGTAGTAACTATGAAGAACAGCAGGAAAAAAGTCGTATTTTTGCTTCTCGCTCTCACGCTTCTCCTGTCCGCTTGCGGACAGGAGAAGGTGGCAGAGCCAATACCGACGCCTCCACAGCCGACGGAAAAGATGGAAGATGCGATCGTCCCCACAGAGCCGCCGACAACAGAAACAAAGGAGGCAACAGAGGACTACAGCACCGTAAATGAAAATGATGTCATTCACGCAGAAATTGAGAGTGCGGCAATCGATAATAACCGCCATTTGATTGTGACCGATAAGAATCAAAAACAACATGATAAAGGCTATGTTGGCGGAGATGAAAATGTCCGGGGATATGTTGTCAGCTTTCTGGATTATGATGGTACACCTGTAAAAGTGGAGATCGTTGAAAAGAACGGAAGCGCTACCCCACCGGTTCCGCCTAAGCATACGGAGCTTAATTTTTTAGCTTGGGAGGGAAGCTGGGAAAATATTCAGGGCGATACCGTGATTACAGCGTCTTATACGCCGCGCGGAATTTATTATACTGTGCGCTATTGTGACAAAAACGGCAATCTGCTTCATACAGAAATAGTCAAGACAGGGAATGCGCCGAAAGGCTATGAGCCCGCGTCAGAGGAGGGAATGATTTTTGCAGGTTGGGACGGAGGAATTTTTTCCTTTGGCGAAGATGTGACACTTTGCGCACAGTATGTTCCGGAAGAATCCTTTGCGCTTACCCTGTCATCTGCAACTGTCAAAGGAGGAGAAACTGCTGAATTGACGTTGTCCGTACGAAGAAGCCCCGGCATATCGGGACTCAGTGTCAATTTGGCAATCCCCGATAGCATAGCACTGGAGAGCTTCTTTTTTTATGAAGCTCCCGGGGGGATGGGGACTGGACCGGAAAAACTTCCTAAAAGTGGAGAGATCAAATTCAATTGGTTCAATATTGATAAAGAACTCAGCGGAGAGGCGATGTTGCTTAGCCTGTCCTTTGATGTCCCTGCAGGAACTCCGGCGGGGGTGTATTGGTTGCAGATGAGCGCCGCAGAGGGAGATATAGTAAACAAACAAGATGATGAACTAAAAGCTGAATTTATTATGGGTAGAATAATTGTTCTCGAGTAAAAAGTGGAGAAATAGAAATGAAAAGAAGAGTTTTAGCACTTATCCTCTGCCTTCTTCTGCTGTACAGCTGTTGCCCTGCGGCTGCGGCATCCGGAATAATGCAAATCAAACTGGGTACAGTGACCGCGAAAGCGGGAGAAACAGTAGATGTTCCGGTAGAGCTGATTGACAACTCGGGCGTTGCTGGGCTGCAGATTAAAGTGGTGTTTGGCGATGAGTTGACACTTACGGGAGTCGATTATACGGCGGACGGGGTAACTCACCTGACCAGCCAGCCGTCTGCAAAGCTTACGAGCCCAGTGAAACTCACTTGGTACAATGGAACAGCCAACTCTACTTACAACGGTGTTGTAGCGGTCCTTCATTTCACGGTGGCGCAGGAGTGTACGGCAAGCGAAATTCCTTTGACGCTAAGTATTAACGATTATGATGTTGCTGATGTAACAGAGAGTAATGTTCCGTTCACAGCAGTAAATGGTGCTGTTAAGCTTGAGAAGAAATGCAGTCACGAAACCGAATTGAAAAATGCTGTTGATGCAACATGTACAGCAGCAGGATACAGCGGAGACGCCGTTTGTAAAATCTGCGGTGAAACTGTTGAGGTCGGTCGTGCGACACCGGCGCTCGGTCATGATTATTGCTCTCCCACCTACGCATGGAGCGCAGATTACAGCGCTTGCACAGCAACTCGTATATGCAATAGAAACGCTGCGCATAGTGAAACTGCCAACGGGACGGTTAGCAGCAGCGTTACTACTCAACCTACGGTAGACGCGGCCGGTGTGAGAACCTATGTGGCGCAGTTTAAGGAAAACTGGGCTGTAAGCCAGACGGTTACAGAAGAGATTCCAACCCTCCCAAAGATGTATACTGTAAGCTATGATGCGAATGGAGGTACAGGCGCACCGGCGGCACAGACCAAAACGCACGGCACGACTTTGACTCTGAGCAGTACGAAGCCGATGCGGACGGGTTATACGTTCCTCGGTTGGGCGAGCAGCAAGACGGCGACGAGTGCACAGTATCAGCCGGGCGGAAGCTACACGGCAAATGCTGAGGTAACACTTTATGCGGTCTGGGAAGCGAATACGCCGACGCCGACACCGACGCCAACGCCGACAGGAGACCCGTCGATTATAGCTTCCGGTACCTGCGGAGAGAATCTCACATGGACGCTTTCAAAAGACGGCCTACTTACCATTTCCGGCACTGGCGCTATGGCAGATTATAACACCATCAAAAACGCGCCGTGGTTTGAATATAGGGAAGAGATATTTAAAGTTAATATTGAGCCTGGCACGACTAGCATAGGAACATTTGCTTTCTATAGCTGTAGTAATTTGACAAACATAATAACTCCGGCCGGTGTGACGGACATAGGGGCATCTGCATTTTACAATTGTAGCAGCCTATCAACAGTTGCAATTCCGGCTGGCGTGACGAGCGTACGAACGAATACTTTTTATAATTGCAGCGCCTTGACGAAAGTGATTCTTCCAGAAGGTATCACAAGTATTGGAGATGATGCATTTTATAATTGTTCATCACTCTCTGACTTAAATATCCCGAATGGCGTCACGAGTATAGGACATAGAGCTTTTTGCAATTGTGAAAGTTTGATAGAAGTTGTAATCCCCGATGGCGTAACCAAAATACTGAATAGTATGTTTTCTGGCTGCAGTAATCTGGCAAATGTTACGATTCCCGCAAGTGTAACAAGTATAGGGGAGTATGCATTCGCGGGCTGCAAATCGTTAACCAATCTGACACTTCCAAACAAACTGAAGAGCATAGAGATGCGTTCATTTGACAGTTGCACCAGTTTGGCGAGCATCACAATACCTGATGGTGTGTCCGTTATTGACGGATGGGCATTTAATGGCTGTTCTGGATTGAAAGAAGTTACAATTCCGGATAGTGTAACGGAAATCAAAGTAGCTGCATTCTACGGAAGTGCTTCCTTGAAAGATGTGTATTATGCTGGATCTCAAACGGAATGGCAAAATATTAAGTTTGGCGAAGACGTTGGACTATCAAAAGCCGCGATCCATTTTGGTGTTGTAGATCCATCTCCAACCACAACTCCAACCCCAACCCCGACTCCAACATCGCATACTCATGCATGGGATAGTGGCGTGGTGACCACGCCAGCAAAACCGGGAAAAGAAGGGGTTATGACCTACACCTGCACCGTATGCAAAGAAACTCGCACGGAAACCATACCGGCGCTGCCTGTTATCTACACGGTGAGCTATGACGCGAACGGCGGTACGGGCGCACCGGCGGCGCAGACCAAAACGCACGGCACGGCACTGACACTGAGCAGCACGAAGCCGACGCGTACAGGCTACACATTCCTCGGCTGGGCGGCGAGCAAGACGGCAACAAGCGCGCAGTATCAGCCGGGCGGAAGCTACACGGCGAATGCTGCGGTAACGCTCTATGCGGTCTGGAAAGAGAATGCTCCGACCTACGCAACCACACTGACGGTTTCTTCCGCCACAGCGTCGCAGGGAAAGGAAGTTTCTCTGAATGTTTCCCTTGCAGGCAACCCCGGAATTATCGGCATAAACTTCCAGATCACTTACGATAAGACTCGGCTGAAGCTCATCGGCTACACGGACGGTGCCATGAAAGACTGGAGCGTAGGCATTGGTGAAAGCGAAAAGGCGATCTGGATCGACGAAGCGGCGGATGTAATTAACGGGAACATCCTGACGCTGAAATTCCAGGTACTGGATAATGCTCCGGACGGGCTGGCAGAGGTGACGGTCACAGGATTCAAGGCAGCGGCTCTGGATGAGAGCGCGGTGAAAGCCAATATCGTTGCGGGCGGTGTAACAGTCACGAGCCGGATCCCGGGCGATGTGAATGACGACGGCGAAGTAGATATATTCGACTGCGTCCGTCTGAAGAAGTATCTTGCCGGATTCAACGTAACGATCAACGCGAGCAACGCCGATGTGAACGGCGACGGCGAAGTGGATATATTCGACTGCGTCCGTCTGAAAAAATATCTTGCGGGTATGAGTGTTGAACTTAAATAAAAAGGAGCGCAAAATCATGAAAAAAACATTGGCGGTAATCCTCGCAATTCTCATGATGACGTCGCTTTTGTGCACGGGGGCGTATGCCGATGGAGAAACCATGAATTTCTCCGTCACATCGGCTACAGGCAGCCGCGGCGATGAAGTGACGATTACGGTCAGCATTACCAGCTGCCCGACTATCGTCGGTATGCAGGTAGGCATCAGCTACGATACGAACGTGCTGGAAAAGGTAAGCTTTTCCAATGCGGGCATGTCCGGCTTGGAAGTCGGGACAAGCGCTACCTGGCTGTCGGCCAATGACACTGGTTCGACGTACGTTGGCCCGATGCTGACGCTCGTATTCCGAATCAAAGATACTGCGGCGTTTGGACCGAGCACTGTTACCATCAATCCCAAGGTTAGTGATCTGGATGAAAACAGAGTCCCATGCATCGTTACCCCCGGCACGGTCACTGTTACTGTTGCTGCTCATGATCACATCTGGGACGCCGGTACGACCACTCCTGCGACCTGTGAGAAAGACGGCTCCACGGTGTACAAGTGCACCGTGACCGGCTGCACCGAAACTAAAACCGAGACCATCCCGGCGACGGGCCACAAGTGGGACAACGGTACAGTGACGACTGCTCCGACCTGCACGGCGAAGGGCGTCAAGACATTTAAGTGCACAAACTCCGGCTGCACCGCGACGAAGACCGAAGAGATCGCCGCGACGGGCCACAAGTGGGACGCGGGCAAGATTACGACCGAGCCGACCTGTACGAAAGACGGCGTGAAGACGATTTCGTGCACGAACTCCGGCTGCAAGGAGACTAAGACCGAGGCCGTAAAGGCGCTCGGCCACAGCTGGAAGGACGCGGAGGTCATCAAGGCGGCGACCTGCACGGCAGGCGGCTCGAAGAAGGTAGTTTGCCAGCGTGAGGGCTGCGGCGCGGAGGATACCGTCAACACGCCGGCACTCGGCCATGCCTGGGGCAATGCCAAGGTCACCAAGGAGCCGACCTGCACGCAGCCGGGCGTTCAGAGCGTGACTTGCACCCGCGGCTGCGGCGCGGCGACCACCACGGCGATCCCCGCAACGGGCCACAAGTGGGACAACGGTACCGTGACGACGCAGCCGACTTGCACGAAGGACGGCGTCAAGACGGTCAAGTGCACGAACAGCGGCTGCAAAGAGACCAAAACCGAGACGGTCAAGGCGCTTGGTCACAAGTGGGACGACGGAAGGATCACAACGGAACCGACTTGCACCGAAGAAGGTGTCAAGACGATCTCCTGCATGAACAGCGGCTGCACGGAAACCAAGACCGAAACCGTTCCGGCGCTCGGCCACGACTGGGATGAGGGTACCGTGACCAAGGAGCCGACGAAGAAGGAGACCGGCGAAAAGGTGCTTACCTGCCAGAACTGCGGTGAGACTGAAACGGAAGTCATTCCCGTTGTCGCCTCCACCGACGCTCCGGTCTGGCTCTGGATCGTTATCGGCGTCGGCGTTGCGGCAATCCTGCTCTGGATCATCCTCGCCAAGCGCAAAAAAGAGGACAAGGAAGAAGCCAAACGCTAAGTCCTTATATAAGAGAAAATCGCTCTGCCTGATGTCAGGCAGAGTGATTTTTCTAACAGAGGCTGGGTCTCTCCTGCGGGCGGGGAGTGTGTTCCACCCGAAACAAGATCTTACTTCGTATTCCCGCGCTTTTTGAGATACACCGCGAGGATGATGCCGGCGATGAGCATCACGACGCCGATCACGATGATGACCGTGCCGAGGATGGCGACGGGGTTCGTAAAGCCGCTGCTGCCCATGCCGGACGAGCCGAACGGGGAGGAGACGACGTTCCCGGCGCTGTCATACCAGATCGTGCCGCTTCCCGCAAAGTCGGAGAAGCCGCCGTATCCGCCGAAGGGATCCATGCCGGTGCTGCCGAAGAACGAACGCTCCATGCTGAGACTGACGCCGCGCGCGACCGCGCCGATCACGATGAAGCCGAGTCCCGCGAGCGCGGTATACACGCCGTAGAGCCAGCCGTAGCGCCGGATGAGCCGCCCGATCACGCCGGGAATGGATTCGACCCAGTTGGAGCTCTGTGCCGGTGCCTCCGGTGCGGCCGGGATTTCCGATTCCGGGAATGTCTCCGGTTCCGGCTCGCTCTCCGAGAGCAGCCAGTCCGTCGTCACGTCAAACGCTCTGGCGAGCAGGACGAGCTTCGAGAGCTCCGGCACAGACTCGCCGGTCTCCCATTTACTGATCGCCTGCCGCGACACGCCGAGCTTTTCCGCGAGCGCCTCCTGCGAAAGGCCCGCCTTTTTCCGGCAGTACAGAATTTTTTCCGATAGATTCATAAAGGTGTGTCCTCCTTGAATTTATGGCATCAGTATGACATGGAGGCCGGTTGCGAAGCCACCGTTCCGGCTTGGAACTTTCGCAACCGGCGGTTGCAGAAGCTATTATAACAGAAAAACACCGCAAAAGTACACCAGAAAAACACAAATGTTTCACTGAAAAAGACTTGCTTATGCGTCGGAAAAGATGTACAATTAATTTCATATTTTAAATTGCAAAATAATTTTGCAACATGTTATGAGGGAAGAGATATGAAAGAGAGATTGAATTTCCGGCAGCTCATCGCCGTGGCGAGCATGCTGTTCGGGTTGTTTTTCGGCGCCGGGAACCTGATATTCCCGGTGCATATGGGTCAGCTCGCGGGCGCGAACTCCTATATTGCGGCGCTCGGCTTCATCGTTACGGCGGTAGGTCTGCCTCTTATAGGCGTGGCGGCGTTCGGCATCAGCCGTTCGGACGATCTGCTCGCCATGAGCAGCCGCGTAGGGAAGGGGTACGGCGTATTCTTTACCTGCGCGCTGTATCTGACGATCGGCCCGCTTTTTGCGATCCCCCGCTGCGCCGCGACGAGCTTTACCATCGGCGTGGAACCGATGCTCACCGGCGGCGCGGTGACGGAGCTTGCCATATTCTCCGTGATCTTCTTCGCGCTTGTGCTGTTCTTCTCGCTGCGCCCGAGCAAGATCCTCACATGGGTCGGGCGGATCATCAACCCGCTGTTCCTTGTGTTCCTTGCCGTGCTCGTTGTCACGGCGCTCGTAAAGCCTGTCGCTGCCGTTTCGTCGGTCTCGCCGGAGGGCGCATACGCCACCAGCGCCTTCTCCGCCGGTTTTCTGGACGGCTACAATACGATGGATGCGCTTGCCTCGCTGGCGTTCGGCGTGATCGTTGTGGGCGTCATCCGCGATCTGGGCATTAAGCACGACGCCGCCGTCGCGGGCAACACCGTGCGCGCGGGCGTGTTTTCGTGCGTGTTTATGGGGCTCATCTATCTTGCCATGACGATCATCGGCGCGCAGAGCCGCGGCGCGTTCGCTGTGAGCGCCAACGGCGGCATCGCGCTTGCGGATATCGCCGGATACTATTTCGGCACCGCCGGACAGGTCATCCTCGCCGTTACGGTGACGCTCGCCTGTCTCAAGACGGCCATCGGCCTTGTCACGAGCTGCGCGGAGATTTTCCGCGTGCTGTTCCCGAAGTCCATGAGCTATAAGGCGTGGGCGATCGTGTTCAGCGTCGTGTCGCTGCTGATCACCAACGTCGGCCTGACGCAGATCATCGATTATTCCGTGCCGGTGCTCATGTTCCTCTACCCGCTCACCATCACGCTCATGCTGCTGAGCCTGTTCGGACATTTCTTTGACTATGACAAGCGCGTGTTCGTTTCGGTCACGGCGTTCACGCTGGCCGCGGCGGTGCTGGATCTGCTCGCCGCGCTGCCGGACGGGGCGCGTGCCTTCCTGCATGTGAACGGCTTTGTCGCCTTCTGCAAGGAGAGCCTGCCGCTTTTCGGCATCGGTCTCTTCTGGCTCATTCCTGCCGTAGCCGGTCTTGTCATCGGCTTCATCCTCCGCGCTGCCCGAAAGAAAACGACGGCGTGATAAGCATTTTCATCTGCGCCGCTTATGGCTCCCTCTGACGAGAGAGCTGTCGAGCGAAACGAGACGGAGGGAGAAAAACGGCGTTTTCCGCGTCGAAAGTCTTTCTCTCCCTCCGTCAAAATCTTCGATTTTGCCGCCTCCCTCGTCAGAGGGAGGTGTTTTTTTCTTCCTCCGCGGCTTTGGCGTTCTTTATATACCGGTACACGCTCGCTTGCGAGCAGCCGAGCTTTTCCACGGTGAACTGCACCGCGCCGCGCAGCTCGAACATGCCCTGCTCATAGAGCCGCGCGACGATCTCGGCGCGCTCGGCCTGCGTCAGACGGCGCAGCGGCACGCCGGCGTCCCTCGTCACGGTCGCGAACAGGTCCTCCATCAGACCGATCATGTCGGACTGGAAATGCTCCGCCGGCTGCGCGGCATGCTGCGGCGCGGCGGGCTGCTTGGCGGGCGCGTCGTCTGGGAAGTAGTGACGGTGGACAAAGTCGTCCGGATGCACCAGCCGGAGGATGGTGTCGCTGACCTCATGGAAGCGGCTGTCGTCAAAGTTGACGCACAAAAGCCCCACGAGCTTTCCGCCGTCCTTGATGAACATCGTGCTCGAACGGAGCGTTTTTCCGTTGGATAACTGGCCCGTGTAATTAATAATATAGTTGTTGGATTCATATTGCTTCTGCATGATCATGCGCAGCGCCGCGTTGGTGATCGGCGCGCCTACGTCCCGTCCGCTGATGCCGCCGTTGGCGATCGCGGCAACGCGGCTCTGCTCCGGCAAAATTTCATGCAGAATGATCTCATAATCAGGCCCGAGAACGTGGCCGAGAAACTCAACAAGCCTTGTATAGTGCAAAAGCAGTTGTTCCGTCATGGGTTTTGTACCTCCCTTGGAGTGCGGTGATTCTCATACTACCATACCAAAACGCCCGGGACAAGAAAAAAACCGCGATTTTTCGAGAAATTTCTCACAATGAGAAGAAAATTTCTCGTTATATAAGTTTTTTCCACTAAAATTTGTGAGCAATAAACAAAAATATATTTAGACCTTGAAAAGATTTGTGATTTATATTGACAGCGTTTTGCGGCGATGATAAACTATTCTCACACCAAGGAGGTGAAAACCAGAATTGAAAAACGTTATCGCAACCGAAAAGGCCCCTGCGGCGATCGGCCCGTATTCGCAGGGCATCCGGGCGGGCAGCCTGATCATCACGTCCGGCCAGCTTCCCATTGATATGGCCACCGGTGCGTTCCCCGCCACGATCGAGGAGCAGACCCGCAAGTCTCTCGAAAACTGCAGGGCCGTCCTCGAGGCTTCCGGCGCCACCATGGAAAACGTCATCAAAACCACTGTTTTCCTGAGCGACATGAACAACTTCGCTGCCATGAACGGCGTTTACGCCACGTTCTTTGCCGGGGACTATCCGGCGCGCAGCGCGGTCGAAGTCGCCCGCCTCCCCAAGGACGCGCTCGTTGAGATCGAGTGCATCGCCGTCCTTTAATTTCTTTCGTCGATCTGATACTGTCCGCCAGGCGCCGGCAGCGAGCTGTCTGCGACGACCGGGGTATCTCCAAAACAAAAGGCGCAATGCGCCAACATTATGGAGGTCAGTATTATGAGTAAAGAGTATCCCCTGAACGTTCCCGCGCCCCATCATTTCACGTTCGCCGTCCGCGACATTCCCGATGTCACGGTCGAACAGCGTGAGCGCGTTCTGAAGGCGACGCATTACAACGAGTTTGCCTTCCCCGCCGGCATGCTGACGGTTGATATGCTCTCCGACTCCGGCACCACCGCGATGACCAACCAGCAGTGGGCGTCCCTGTTCCTCGGCGACGAGGCCTACGGCCGCAACACCGGCTACTACGTCCTTCTCGACACCTTCCGCGACATCTTCGAGCGCGGCGGCGAGAAGAACTGGAAGAAGATCATCGACTATGTCCGCACCGACTGCCGCGACGTGGAGACCATGATGGAGAACGTCTACCTTCCCGAGTACGAAGGCGGACTGTTCAACGGCGGTGCCGCCCAGATGGAGCGCCCCAACACCTTCATCATCCAGCAGGGCCGTGCCGCGGAGTCCGTCCTGATGGAGATCGTCAAGAAGATCCTCGCCCAGCGTCATCCGGGCAAGGTGTTCACGATCCCCTCCAACGGCCACTTCGACACTACCGAGGGCAACATCAAGCAGATGGGCTCCATCCCCAGAAACCTCTACCACAAGGAACTCCTTTACGAAATTCCCGAAGGCGGCAAGTACGAGAAGAACCCGTTCAAGGGCAACATGGATATTGAAAAGCTCGAACAGCTCATCCAGGGCGTCGGTCCGGAAAATGTTCCCCTGATCTTCACCTGCATCACCAATAACCCGATCTGCGGCCAGCCGGTCTCCATGGGCAACATCCGTGAGATCAACCGCGTGTCCCGCAAGTACGACATCCCCCTGATCTTCGACGTGGCCCGCTGGGCGGAGAACGCCTACTTCATCAAGATGAACGAAGAGGGCTACCGCGACAAGTCCATCGCCGAGATCGCCACCGAGATGTTCTCCTACTGCGACGGCTTCTGCATGTCCGCGAAGAAGGACGGCCACGCCAACATGGGCGGCATGGTCGCGTTCCGCGACAAGGGCCTGTTCTGGCAGAAATTCTCCGACTTCAACGAGGACGGCACCGTCAAGACCGACGTCGGCGTTCTGCTGAAGGTCAAGCAGATCTCCTGCTACGGCAACGACTCCTACGGCGGCATGTCCGGCC
>ERZ773188.675-NODE-675-length-41738-cov-36.482739_pt1 | contig 41738 bp, 69 predicted proteins | sample MGYA00581011_ERZ773188 | MGnify/ENA primary metagenome ERZ773188 (study PRJEB29015, sample SAMEA2737798) | human gut metagenome | biome: human gut; feature: human-associated habitat; material: faeces | place: China | collected 2012 ...
AAAGCCTCCTTTCTCAGGCCACGCGCCGCCAGATGTGCACATAGTAGGCGGCGGGCTGCACGGTGTTGCTGCGGCCATAAATGGCGTTGGAGCTAGAGGCATTAAAATCAATGTAGTAGCCATATCCGTACGAGCCGCTAGAGCTGTAATAGCCCAAATTGTTGCCTTGCCCTGAATAGCTTAAAGCACCCTGCTTTCTATCTAGTTCGTTAGAATGGTGACCGCTTGCGAATCTGCCCACGCTGCCTGTGATGTTCGGCAGTCCGGCTTCCACGGTGGTGCCCGCTGCGTGGGCGTAGGACGCACCCATCAGTACCCGGTTCTGCGCAATCTCCTGCCATGTACCGCCGAACAGTGCGGCGGGGCTGGTGGGGTCTTCCGAAATCCAAAATTTGATTTTGGCATGGTCTTCTGCCAGAGCGTCTGCAATCAAGGTCTTTACAGCGTCTGCGCTTATCACGCCTTTCAGCGCATCGCCAACAGCCTTTGCGTCAGCCGGAGCGCCCTCGACGCTTAGCGTCTTATCGGTGCTCACGATGGCCGCAGCCCTGTTCGCACTTTCTTCGGCAGAAGCGGCAGAGCTTCCCGCGCTCTTTGCGTCTGCGGACGCTGACCGTTCGCTTTGGGCTGCTTCGGCGGCGGAGGTCCGGGCAGCGCTTTCGCTCTCTGCAGCTGCTGCGGCCTTTTTCGTCGCGGTGCTGGCTGCTCCGGTGGCGGTCTGAGCGGCCTGCAGGGCGGCCTGCTGCTGGTCTGTCACTTCCTCGGCGTACTGCTTGACGTACTCCATGCCCTGTGCAATGTCCTCGCGGACTTCCACGCCGCGCTCAGCCTTACGGATTCCCGCAATGGCTTCATCAAAAGTTTTATCCATAAAACACCTCCTGTCTCATTAACCTGACATGTACCCTTTGAGCGATCGACTCAAATCGTAAGCATCGGACGCTTTGCGTGCACTCAAAGCCTGCAGGTCACTGATGCTGGAAAACTCAGTGCCAAATGTAAACTCCTTTTTATCCGGCGAATCCAACGGCTCAACAAGCTTGGAACACAGCAGCCAGGTATCTACACCATGCGGTGCAGAGAAAATGTGCGTTTGCTTTCCAATTGCAATACGGCTGACATCAATATCAGCGTCTTTCAAATCGACTGCTTTGACCGTCATACCGTTCAGATAGCGCAGATTTTTGGCAAGTTCTTCCTCTGCCGCATCCAGCAAAGACTGCGGCGTGCTTTCGATGCCTTCAATAAAGATCACTTTTGTGATGATGCCAAAAAGCTTTTGCGCAGCCAGATCGTTTGCGGTTTCTGTGATGGCCTCGCCCCATGAAAAAACAAGCCACGATTTCTTTCTGGCACCTACCGCGATCACCCGCGTGTAGATATCCTCTGCTTTGACGTAGTTGGTCAAATCCAGCAGATTTGTTCCAAAAGCCACCGTCTGACTGTTTTTATCGGTGATCGCCTGCAGATAGTCCAGATACCGGCGCGGTTTTCCGTCAGGATCCTCTGCATGGCGCAGCACCAGATATCCGCCGTACTTTTCAACCAGCTCACTCTGCAAGATGTCCCACGTAACGCCGTAGTTTTTTCCATCGCCAAAGCTGTATGTAGGTTCTTTGACATCAAACAAAAAGCGGGGATCCGTCTTGCCGTTGATAGCAAGGCTGTATTTCCCGTTTTGCTCGGTGATCTTAAAGGTCTTGGATTCAGATGCCTGCTCAACGTTATAAATGGAGTACGTGCCAAAATTCTTGTTGCAAGTACCGCAGACGATTTCGGCTTTTTTCACTTCGACCTTTGCAGCGTACGTTTTGCCCTTTACATAGGCTGCAAACAGACGCACGCGGAAATTGTTGCTTCCAATCCGTGAAATAATGCGACCGTTCGCAATGTGCTCTTCACCGATTTTCCAGCTCAGGCAGGAAGCTTTGTCGCTCTCTGTTTGCTCATAGAAAATATTCGTCTTTCCATCCACGGGGTCTACAATTCCCCAATGGTAAATGTAATCTCCATCATCAGAATCGTAACTGTAACCCACTTGCACGACTTTGATGCCGTCTACATAGGGCACGATCATGGGAATGTCCATCTCGACTTTTCCGGGAGTAAACGCCTTGTAAGCGTCAACCTGCGCGTTGTGGTTATCGCAGATCCATTCCAAAAACTGCGAAAAGCTCACATTTTTTGCAGCGTACGGCGCAAGACCGCTATCATTCAGATACGCAAGCTCTCCTTCGCAGTAGATTTTCTGACGCATCAAAAAATCCTGCTCATGGCTCATGGGGCGGCCCTGCCAGATGGAAACGCCGTCCTGTTCCACCTCTACCGTAGTGCGCAGCTTTTGCAGCGCAGAGTGTGCCACATTGCCCAGCGGCATGGTAAACTCAAAAGAGCCAGCTTTACCCACTTCGCGGGTCAGCGTGGGGCTGATGAGCTTTTTCGTGTCGGTAATGTCGCTGATATCGTGGATACAGACCTTAGTTTTCCATGTGTCTACATCCGTCTGCACACCAGCATAAACTTTGTAGCTCATAGACTTGCCCCCAAATACTTGATACTGATGCTGCAGTCTGCCGATGCAGCAAAAACGAGGGTGCCCACCACACCGTCCGGCATAGTAAGCCCCTCGATATACTGCCAGTCGGTGGACTTGGCCAGAATGCCCACCTCAAAGCCATTGAGAGACACCGCGATGTTTGCGGCGGTCTCGCTGCGCTGGAAGTAGATGCCGGCCGCACGCGGTGCACCGGTGATGGACACCTCTTTGTCCTCGCCCGCCTTGAGCGGGATATTCGTGTAGTTGCGCACGATGTCCGTTTCAAAGTTGAAGTCATCCCACAGCCAGTCGTTGGTGCCGTCGTAGACGCTGCGCTTGAAGGGGTTGCAGGTGCCGGTGATGGTAAAGGTGCTGGAAAGCCGGTCGCGGGATGGTGTGACTTTCCAAAGCCCTTCCCAGTACCACGCCGGGTCTTCATCAAAGCGGCACTGCAGCCACTTGCCATGAATGGCGTTGGCGATGGTGCTTTCGATGCTGGGCCACTTGCTTTTTGGCGCGTTGCACAGCAGTTCCATGGTGATGGTGCGCTTTTTATAGTGCACCTTGCCATCGTCCCATGTGGTCAGGTTCAGCAGTGAATCGGATCCGGTGACCTGCACAAGGTATTCTTCCGGTTCTGCCGCGCCGATTTTAGGGCTGCCTACCTTGAGGTACAGCCCCCAATCTGTCAGGGTGTGAAAATTGCCGATTTTTGCCCCCAGAAGCTTTGCCATTACACACCCCTCGCTTTCCGTTCCACTGTCACGCCGATGCGTGCATCTACGTTGGTCGCCATGCGGGTCGACAGCACGCCCACCAGTTCACCGGAATCCATGACCACCTGACCCTTGCCGATGTCTGGCAGATGCTCGTCCAGCATCCCCTCGATGCGTTCCAGAATGCTGGTCTGCCGGTCAACAATGGACTGCTGGCCGGTGACGCGGTACTGCAGGGCCGCACGGGTGGAGAAGGTGCCCAGACTGTCATACATGCCGGTTTTGTCAAAGGGGCTCTGGTAGTGGCTGACAGGCTTCTGATTATTCTTCTTGTCCATCCACATGGCAAGGCCAATGCCGCCAGCGACAGCGCCCACGCCCAGGATCAGGGCAAGAATAGGATTTGCTGCAACGAAAGACACAATAGTGCCAAGCGCAGACGTGATGCCACCTGCCATGCCGGAAAAGCTCTGGACGATGTTGCCTAGTGCTCCGCCCACGCCGCCGGACTTTGCAAGACCGTCGATGATCTCGCCAAAAGCCTTGACCGAATTGGTCACACCGTCGATATCGGATTTTACCCCGCCGTCAGAAAAAAGCTTCTGGAAGATATCAAATGCCTTTCCGATGCCACCGCTGAAGTAGCCCTCATTGACCGCGGTCAGTGCGTCCGTAAGCCACTTAGAGATCACGTCACGCTGTCCCTGCGACACTTCGCCCCAGATCAGATTGACAAAATCCAGCCCAAGACTTGCCCAGTCGCCGTTTTTGGCGTCTTTGAAGGTGTTCTTTACCAGCCCGAAAATGCCCTTATCCAGATGGCCGGAAGCCTCGCTCAGCTGCTGGTCAATGCGGTTCTGGGTGCCCTTCACGCTCTTGTCGATAAGAGTAGAGGTCTCCGTCACCTTGTCTTGAACGCCGTCGATGTAGGTGATGATCTTCTCGTAGGTCTCCGCGCCGTTCTCGCCGATGCGCTGGCCAGTCTCTGTGACGGTCTTCTTGATATGCTCGCTGTCGTCCGCGTACTTTTCCACCGCCTGCTGCACCTTTGTGGTGATGCCGTCAACGGTGGTTTCAGAAATGTTGGTAAAGGTGCCCAGCAGCGTTTTTGACATGTCATCATAGGTCTTTGTGACCTTTGTGACCGTGCCGTTGACTTTGGTCTCGACCTGCTTAAAGGTCGTGGCAACACCGTTCACCATCTCTTTTCCGGTCGTGGTGGTGGTCTCGGTGATGCGGTCTTTGATCTTGCCCGCGCTGTCCTTGACCTTCTCGGTAAGGGTCTGGATGCTGGTGGTCACAGTTCCCAGCGCATTCTGCGCGGTGGTTGTAGCCGTGCTGGAGATGGACGAAATGACCGTTTCGGTAGTGGACTTGGAGCCGGAGGAGCCGGATCTTTTTCTAGTTGAAGGACCAGACGGGCTGGTTGTAATGGAGCTGCCGCCGTTGCCGCTGGCTGCCGCCAGCTCCGCCTGACGCTCCGACCAGCTCTTGTTGCTGATGCCGATGCCTTTTTTGGCATTTTGCCGTAAACGGTCTTTGTTGCTCTGCCGGTTATTTGCATCCGCGTACTCTTCGTAGGTATCAAAGTCTGCTGTGGCGGCTTTTCCGAGAAAGCGGTTGAGTTTATAGCTCAGCTGATCCAGCCATGTGGTGGCTTTGCTCGCGAAGTCCTTGAGAGCGTTTTTTGCCGTGCTGATAGGCTCCGTCAGGCCGGTGATCGCGCCTGCGAGACCAATCCAGCCGTCCGTTTTGTAAGCTTCCTGTGCTGCGACGAGCATGTCGTTCAGATTGCCGATTACAACGCCGATGCCGCTGGATAAATCGCCGGTCAGCAATCCGGCCAGCTGACTCACGTTGTCCTTCAAGGTGGAAATGCGGCCATTCATGGTCTGGCTCTGGGTGTCCATGCTGTTGTAGTAACGCCCGCCCTCTTCAGATGCGGCCTGCAAAGCCTGCGTCAGCAGATCATAACTGATGGTCATCTTCTGCACTTCGGTGGTGGACTTGCCTGTGTAGTCGGCAAGAATGCCGTACACGTCGATGCCGGCATAAGCAAACTGCTTGATATCGGCCGCTGTAGCCTTGCCGGTGTTGGCGATCTGCTGCAGGTTTTGGGACATGCGGTTCAGCTCGTCGTTGCCGCCACCGGTCGCAGAGACAGCGTCGCCCAGCGCCATGATGGTATCGCGGGCATAGGAAGCGTTTTCGCCCGCAGAGATCAGGTACTGGTTGGCCTGTGTCAGGCTCGCCACGTCAAAGGGAGTTTTTGCCGCGTCTTCCTGGATCTGGCTCATGACCTGCTGCGCCGCTTCCGCGCTGCCCAACATATTGGTAAAGCCAGTGGTGTATTTCTCGATCTGGGCGTTGTACTCAATGCCGGAAGAGATGAAACCCTCTGCGGCACCGAGCGCAGCGGAGCCAAGCTTCGAGAAAATGCCCGCCATGACCGTGCCTTGCGCAATTGCACTGGCCAGAGACTTGCTGGACGCTTTATCCGTGGAGCTGGCAAAGCCATCCATGCCGTTGTTTGCAGCTTTCAACGCGGTCGTGGTTGCCCTGAGCTGCGCTTCTGCCTGTGCCAACATGGTCTTGAGATTTTTGGTTTCAGAGGACGCTTTGCCGGTCTTGCCCACCGATTCGTTGTAACGTCTGGTCAGCTCCACTACGGCCTTTGCGGCCTTGCTGTACTCTCCTGACAGCGAAGAAACGGTCTTTTTTGTCTCGGATTGCACATTTTGGATTCCCTGCCGGTAGGCGCTGTCGTCCAGCCCGAGGGTGGCGCTCAATTCAAAAAGTTTCAGGTTTCATCACCCCCGTTCAACCCATTTTTAATGCGTGCTATCACTTCATCAGCGGACGGCTGCGGTGGCTGTGGGCGGTTCTCCACAAGCCCGGCCACCATGTCGTACCACCGCTCTTCCGCGCCTATAAGGTGTGCCAGAGCGTCCGTCATGTACGCCTGATAGCTGAGTGTGATGCGCTCTTGCCGCAAAGCGTTCAAGCAGTGCTGCAAAATGTACGGCCTGCCAAACAGCCGCAGTGCGTCCGGGCTGATGGAAGAAATCAGGCGTCTGTACCCGCCAGCACCAACGGCAGACACCAGAGCAAAAAATCCAGCACATCATCGTTGTTCAGCAGCTCTTTCACCGCGCGCATCTTCTTGAACGGGCCAATGTTTTCAACCACCCCGTTTTCATCCACGTCCGGCTCATAGAGCAGCGGAAGCAGCTTTGCAGTGGCAGCGGCATTGTCGAACAGCAAGCTTTTTGCCATAGCCTGAATGTTCTTTTTTGCCTGCTCCTTCTTCTTCTGTTCCAGCTCCTCCGGCGTTTCCTCGCCGGTCAGGACCGGCAGAACCTTGCGCAGCTCCATGATCTTGGATTTTTCCAAGACCTCCTCTGCCACATCGGCAATCTGCCAGCAGTGGCGCAGAAAATCTTCATCGGACAGCTCTGTCAAAAATTTCATGCGGTGTCCTCCTTATGCTGCGGCCTTGGGGCTGTAGTACCACTCCATAGGCACGGCGTCGTCACCCATCCGGGGGCAGCCGGTCAGGGTGACAGACAGATTGCCCTTGCCTTTGTCGGTGGTCTTGAGGGACAGACCGCCTGTGGAGAGTGCATTCATCAGCTTGACGGCCACAAAGCCGCCGTCGATGGTGTCGCCGACCCACCAGATGTCCTTGAAATCGCCGGTGCTGGCTGTCGGATCCAGCGTCATGCGGGGGGTGACCTTCTTTTCACTTACATCCGCAGCGCCCAGCGCCAGCTTGATAACGTCCGTTGTGACGTTCAGGGCTGTAAAGGCCAGCGTGCAGTCGTAGTCCTCGATCTGCATCAGTTCTGCGGTGTTTTTCTGGCAGTTGTCCACATCATCGCCAAGGTCGGTGATGTTGGGTTTGCACTCTGCCGTCACGCCGCCGGAGGTGGCGCAGATGATGTCTGCGTCCTGAATCTCGGTCGTGCCGGTCGGGTCAAACTTGTTCAGCACGACACCGGCATTGATCTGCATGGACTTGAATGCTTCTGCGCTGATCTTGGTAAACTTTCTTGCCATATTGCTCCTTACTCGCAAAATTGCGTGATTTCAAAATTGAGATATTCGCACAGATACCCTTCAGGCGGGTTGTCGAGGGGCTGTGCCCACGGGGTGCCTTTTTGCAAAAGAATAGCGCCGCCCTCGCAGGAAAGCGTTGTGCTGTCCTCGAGGGCTGCGCTGATCGTATCCTCGGTTTGCAGGATGGGGGCTCTGCCGCCCTTGCTGGGGTACCACAGCCGGGCGTGGAAGGATGCCGACTCGTTCCACCCGCCGGGGATGGTGGGCTTGTAGGTCAGATAGGGCAGTGAAGCGGCAGGAGGGATGTTATCTTCCAGATAGCCCGGGATTCCAAAGCCGTTGAAAAAAGCGTTCAGCGCCCGGTTGATGCTCTCAGACGGCCCCATTACGGCAGCACCGCCTTTTTGCACTTGACGGCCCGCAGCCCCATGCCGGATTCCGGCGGGGCTTTGCTTTCGTCTGCTGCGCTGGTGATCTGGAAGGTCTGGCCGTCGCTCACCCGCTTGATGTAGTCCGGGAAGGCCAGCGGAACGCCGGTGTTAACCAGCAGCGTATAGGTGGAAGCGGTGTCAGCCTGCTCCGCCACCTGAGCTTCCACAGTGGTGTCGTGGCGCTCCACGGCCTCAAACTCGGGGCCGTCCTGCCAGCCGGACACAAAGCCGCCCACGCCGTCCGGTTCATAGCTGCGGGTCTGAAAACGGTATTTTTGGGTAAAGCCCTGCATCACGGTGGATGCAGCGAACGGATTGACCATGTCACATCTTCCTCCACTGATTGATTTCGGTTTTATAGCGGGTCTTGCCGTCGGCAGGCAGCCCGTCCGCGCCTGTAGCCATCGTGCCGGACCACCCAGCAAAGGACTGGGACACATACACGCCGCTGGCCGGGAGCGCCTTGTCGTATGCATCAATTTTTTCAGCCAGCGCCACGAAGTCAGGTGGCACACGCATAGGCTGCACCGTGCCGTTGAAGGTCTCGGCGGTCAGATCACCGTCCCCGGCTCTGTGCACCCCATCGTTGAAGATGGATCCGCACACAAGGAAATACTGCCCAGGCACTACCCCGGCGGGCACGGTGTCCGGCTCAAAGGCGAACTCCCCGGCAATGGGGTCATCCGCCCGGTCAAAAAAATTGTGCGTGTAAACGCACAGCTCTGGGACGTTCATCGGATGCCTCCTACTCAAAAAGGGCGATTACTCACCCGGGGTGATGGTCTGGACAGAGATGCCGTCCAGGTACTCGGCAAACAGGGTCACGCCGGTGATGGCGAAGCTCTCAGAGACGGCGGTGGTGTAGTTGCCCTGGGTGTGGAAGCCGATCAGGTTGCTGGCCTCGCCTGCGGTGGTGTACACCAGCCCAGCCTTGGCGTAATCGCTGTCGGAGGGGTCGACGTAGTACATCACGATGTTGTCCACGGGGGTGGCAATGACCTTGCCCTTTGCGATCTCGCCGTCAGACAGCAGGAAGATGGTGTTGTAACCCATGAAATCCTTGATGTACTGGAAGCCGTACTGGTTCTGGATGGTGATCGGGGCGGTGCCCAGGTACTCCGCCACGTCCAGGACGTTGGCAAAGCCCACAACGCCGGTGACGGTGCGGTGCATGTTCTTGAACTTGTTTTCCACGCTGCCCTTTGCCATGGCCAGAGCCATCTGGAAGGTCTTGGGAGTACCTTTCAGACTGCCGGTGTTCAGGTACTTGTAGAACTTGTCAGTGACCTTTGCGGTCAGGTCGAACAGGAACTCGTCATCGGTCTTCTGCACGGCCACATCGTAGCCATAATTCTGGATAGCCTCCAGAGATACGGCCTTGGCGTACTTCTCGATGGTGATCTTGCCATAGTCCTTCTCTTTGACGGTGTACTGGCTGTAGGGGATTTCCTCGCCCTCTGCCACGGTGCCGCTCTGCAGCGTACCCTGAGCGTACTTGCTCTTCAGCACGGTGCCGGGCTGCATCCGAATGGGGCGCATGATGCCCATGATCTCCCGCAGGTGCTCCCAGTTGCGCTGGAAGCGTGTCACAAAGTCGATTTCCCGAGGGTTGACGGTGATCTCGGTAGTGGTGATCAGATTGGTCTTTGCTGCCATGTGTTAGTCCTTTCCGCCGCCCGTGAAAAGGTCGGCATTTGCTGCAATGGCCGCCTGGCGCTCGCCGGCGTCCTTGATTGCAAAAATTTGGTCTTTGGTCATTTTGGAGCCGGTGTTTGTGGGCGGGGTGTCCACCTTTGCGCCGGTGGTGGTCGTAGTGCCTACGAAGTCGCTCCAATCGGCTTTCAGGCTGTCGGCGTGCTTCTTGGCATCCTTGACCTCGCCCTTTTCGTCCAGCTCCAGCTTGTCGATATCCTCGCCAGACAGCCGCACGACCCGATCAGCATACTTGTCCAGCACCCCGGCGGACTTCAGCAGCTCCCGGAACTTGGCTTCCTTGGCTGCGTGGGTGTCTTTCTGGGTCTGCTGGGCCTTGTAGTCGGTCAGTGCCTGTTCAGCGGCCTGCTTGCCGCCATTGGCTGCGTCACGGTCTTTCTCGGCTTGTGCGCGGGCTGTTTTTTCTGCATCCAGCTGGTCCTTGAGTTCGTCCGTCTCCTTGTGCAGGGCGTCCAGAATGGCTTTGGCCTTGTCATCGTTGGAGGTTTCGGGGTTCTCCAGAATCGTGCGGATGTCAGCTCTTTTGAGTGCCATGTAATAGTCCTTTCTGCCCTTGCTCGGGCTGCCATGCTTGGCAATAAGTTATTTGCCGGACGTGCTGCCGGTGTGGTGCCGCCTGCGGGGCTTGAACCCACGGCCCCCGGATTACAAATCCGGCGCTCTGCCATCCTGAGCTAAAGCGGCATAAAAAAGCGGCTGACGCTGTGCGCCAACCGCTGAGTATTAAATTTTACGGCCTTGTTTCCACACTGGGCAGGATGTCGGTGTGGAAATAGAGCTTGTAGTGGTAGGGGTCGGTATGGGTGCCGGTGATGTCCTCCACCACATACATGGTGTAGTCGTTCAGGTAGATGTAATTCTTGCGGTAGGTGTCCGGGCCGATTTTTACAGTGCAGACCAGCTCGTTGTTCGAGTTGTTGGAAATGGACATATAGCCCTCGGCCTCCATGATGACCTTGTCCGTGCGGGCGTTGTAGACGGTGATCTTGCGTTCGCTCTCAAAATAGTCGGCCTGCTTTGAGATGTTGGCGTTCGCCTTGTCTGCCTCAGAGCAGCCGCATAGAAGCAACACTGCCAAAAGCGTAATTGCTGCAAAAAACTTTTTCATGTTTATTCTCCTTTGCGAAAATCCAAGCATTCTTTGATAACAGCTACCTCTTCTTTGCTGAATATCGGCTTATCCGCGTAAACCGATACCGTTATCTCAACCTTTGCTCTACCCTCGCCATAAACCAAATCGCAAAGGGCTTGCAAGTTTTTAGTGGCTTCTTTTCCTTCCTCTAAAAACTTTTTCCTCAGCACTTCTTTTTCTCCGCAGCTCTCGATTGTTAAGAGCTTCTTTTTGGTTTCCTCAATATCTTTTTCTGCCTGTTCTGCAATAGCAAGTCCTCTTTCTTTGAGAAAACAATGCATTGTGAGCAAATCTTCAAGTCTCTCTTTTTCTGTCATGTTATTCTCCCTTCTCCGCTTCTTCCACGGCGATCTCTCGCAGCTCGTCAATGTGTTCTTCCACCGCCGGGCGGAGGAACGGACGGGGTGCCATGCCCCGGGTAAAGTGCCACTTGCCGTTGAAGTCCTTCCAGACCCACGGCGTTTTGCGCCCGTTGCCGTTTGTGGCGTGAACGCCCGTGCCCAGCTCCACATAGACGCTGTAAAACAGGTTGCTGCCGATAGTCACGGTCTTTTTTGCGAGGTCGAGGGCAAAGGTCAGGCTCTGCTTGAGCGCACCGCCCACATAGCCCTCAATGCCCGTGCTGTCTGCCGTGCCAGTAGGCACAAGCAGCTGGGCGTAGTCCTGTACCTTCATGCCCCAGATGGTCAGCACCCGCTCTGCCCAAGAGTCCAGAGCTTCATGCAGCTGCGGGGTGTTGTCGGTGAATTTGATGTTGTAGTTAAAGTTCACGGCTTATCCCTCGGTTCTCGCTTTTTCTTTAAGATGCGACCGCACTCAGGGCAGAAATTCAGCTGTCCGGCACGATGCGTTACCGTACCGCACACGCCTGCGCCTTTCCTGTGCGTTTTTGTGATAAGACTGACTTGAAACGTGGTGTAAAGGTCGTTTTCCCCTTTGGGGGAATTTTTCTTCCACCACGCAAGCCTCTCGCAAAATTTGCAAGGCTTCTTCTCATCCATGCTTTGCAGCCTCCTTTCTGCGTTTTCGCTCTTCTGCCCACCACATTTGCTCTTTTTCCTTTCCGCCCTTGGATTTATACCACTCGGTGTAATCCATGACGGGGGCGGTCTCTTTGGTCACATTGTCCCGCTGCATGGCGTTCTGCCGGGGGTACTTGCCCAGTGCAGAGGACAGCACACAGCGGCAGTGGTAAACCATCTCCGGGGCTGCGTTGGGGTCTCCGGGGCGCTGAATCTCGTAGCCCATGACCTTGAACGGCTCGTCAAGCTCTGCCGTCTGCTGGTCAAGCAGGCGGTGCATCTCACGGGTGCGGTAGTCGTGGGTGGAGTTCCACCGCTTTTTGACCTCGATGCCCAAAGCCTGGGCGTTGCGCATCTGCTGCAAAGCTCCGGCGTTCTGGGCACTGGTAAGGGCCGTGATGGCGTTGTTCATAGCCCAGTGGATCTCTGTATCAGCCATACCGTTGACGGCCTGCACGGCGATGTCGTGGACGCTCTTGCCCTGCACGATGCCCTGCATGACGTAGCGGTTGAACACCCGGGCGTCATAGGTTCGGTTGCTCTCGCTCTTGATGCGCTTGTTGGGCACCATGCGGGGGTTCTCCTTCAGCAGGAGCTTGACTGCTTCGGTGTTGTACAGGGTCAGCCCGAACGTCACGCCTGCGGCCTGTTCCAGCTCGTAGAACGTCCAGTTTGCGCCAAAGGAAAAAATATTGTATTGCTCGTCCCGGGCAAGCTTGTAGGCCGTCTCTTGGGCTGTGGTGCAGGTCTTGGTGATGCCGTCCAGCTTGGCGTGCATCAAATCGGATTGAAACACCTGATTTTGTAGCCAGATGCGGTAGTCTTCCTCGGTGATCTCGCCTGCGTCCAGCTGCGCCCGCTTGCGCTCGTCCAGCGCTTTGTACTTGGCTAAAAACTCGGTCAGCTGCTCCTGCATCTCCTGGCGGGCAGTGCCGTACACCCGGAGGATACGGCGGCGCAGGCGGTTCAGCTGGCGGGTAGAGATGCGGTCACGGTCGTTCATTGTTTTCCCCGGCGGGTCCACATTTGATGTTTCCGAGTTCGTCAACGCCTACTGCGCGGACTTTTGGCTCGTCCCAATCAATCGTGGTCGGCTGCATCAATTCGACTGCATTTGCAAACCGCTCCAAAAGCTTCCTGTCGTTTTCGTCCAGCTCAATAACAAACTTGCCGATGATGTTTTCAGTCATCGTCTTCATCCTCCTCGTCGCCCACGGTCTCCCGTGTTGCGCTCTCAGCCATCAGCGCGGCCTTAGCCCGCTCCTTTTGTTCCGGGGTCAGGTTGGGCATCAGGTCAATGGCCATGTCCTGCCCGATGATGACAGCCTCAGAAAGCACCGTTGCGACCTGCTCAGCCGTGTTGGTGATCTTGCTTCGGTTGAATGCCGGCATAGCGTTGTCAAAGCCAGCCAGTGCGCAGATCTGCCGGATGAACGGCTTGACCTGAGCCTCGAAGTCGTCCGCGTTCTGGTTCAGCGGTTCATAGGCCGCATCCAGATGGTCGTTGGTGCTGTCCGCGCTGACACAATGCACGTCCAGCCCGCCGAAGTCCTCATACACCCGGGTGTGGAGCAGCTCCAAAAGAGCCTGCCGGGCCGTCACAGGAATCTCGGTGGTGTAGGGGGTGATCTTACCGCCCTCGCTGGTGTCTGCGCCTGCAATGTGGTACAAATTCAGCTTGACGAGGAACTCCTGCAGCTCGTCATCGGTCATGCCGTTGAAGTTCTCACACAGCCAGTAGATCTGCGAAAAGTCCTGCAAGTCATTGCAGAAGCCGGACATCACCAGATCTGTGTTGTCAATGTAGGCTTTCAGGCCCACAAGGGTGCTCTGGTGCAGGTCGGAGCCCCACAGCGGCACAATGGGAAGAGCGCTGTAGTTTTCGCCCTCCACGCTTTCCAGCCCGCCGCCGGGTGTGGTGACTGTCACGCTCTTGTATGCCTGCTTCGGCGTTGTCTCCTGCATCACATTGCCGATTTTGCTTTCCGTGTACTCAGTGAAGCCGTCCAGCTCGTACAGGATGTAGTGCATATCCGTGTCCGGGTTCAGCCTCCAGAAGCGCACGCCTGCCTGCAAAAGGCCCGTCTTTTCATCGTACAGGGGAGCGAACTCTGTCAGCTTGAAAACCACCAAATGGTCGCTGTTCCAGAATCCGAAGCTCTCACCGTGGATCAGGGCGAAATATCCGGCCTTCTGGATCTGCTCGTCAAAGTTCTGCCCCAGCCTGTCCTTGTCCACGCCATCGTCCGCAAAGACTACGCCGTTGCCGAGGGAGTAGGTCGCCCGCTGCTTGTTGAGCCGCCGGAAAAGATTGCTCTTGACCATATCGGGGTGCAGGACATCCTGCTTTGTGTTTTTGGACAGGCGTTTCAGCATCAAAGCGTAAGCCTGCGCGAAGCGCTCAGCTCCCGGGTTTTTCTGGGCATCGTACAGGTCTGCGTCCAGCGCCATCTTGTACGGTCCGGAACTGCAGTGCTGCTGCACGAACCGCCGGATGAAATCAGGCTGTTCCCCGGCGGCTTGCGCCTGCTGAAAGGTCTGGAATGTGTATACAGTGCTCAAAATCAATTCCTCAGTTTTACAAGGCGCTTTGTGCGCACGAAATAGCGGATAGCGTCCATGCAGTGGTCGTTGACCTTCAGCACGGTGTCGTCTTTATCTGGATCCCAAGCGTACACGCCAAACTCTTCCAGCGTGTGCTTGCAGTCTTTGTAGATCTTCAACCGCCCGGTCTGCAGCATGGTCTGCACGTCCAGAATGCCGCTCAGAACGTCGTTGTTTGCGGGGGTCTGGGTAAAGCCGTTCTTGCGCAGCTCTGTAATCAGGGGCAGGGCAGAGGGGTCAACGATGATCCTCTCCGGCTTGAGACCATTCAGCCACGCCTTGAGGTCTGTGACGTACTCGCCCACGGTCTTTTGCCGCTTCTGTTCGCGGCCGCTGTAGTAGTACTCCCGGGTGACGATCCAGCAGTCTGCATCTGCCTGCTTCTGGAGCAGCAAAAAAACCGTTGCGTTCTGGGTGCCAAAGTCGCACGCCACATAGGCGCTCTTTGGTGACAGCTCCGGCAGCTCATCAACGACGTGCTTCTTGCGGTCGAACATGTCATAAACAAGACCCTCGGCCACCGTCCACAGGCCCAGAATGAAACGCTGATAAAAAACGCCGCTGTACTGGCTGCGGTATCTGGCTTTGATGTCCTCGGAAAGTGACAGGTTGTCGTCCATCGTGAAATGGAGATACATCACCTTTCGGGAACGGCATTTCCGCACCCACTCGAGATAAAACCAGTGCTGTGGGCTGCCCGGGTTGCAGTTGAACCAGAACTTTGACCCGGTGACAGAGCAACGGGCTGTGGCCTGATTGACGAAGCTCTGGGGCATCAGAGCCACCTCGTCGAAGAATACCCCGGCAAGGGTGATGCCCTGGATCAGGTCCTGACTGCTTTCGTCCTTGCCGCCAAAAAAGTAAAACTCGTTAGCTTTGCCGCCCTTGCTGACGGTCATGCAGTTTTCTGCCCGATGCTCCTTGACGTTGTAGCCACGGGCTGCAAGCTGTTGCTTGAGCGTCCCCAGCACGTTGCGCCGGAAGCTGGCAATGGTCTTGCCACACATGGCAAACTGCTGGCCGCTGTAGCAAGTCATAGCCCACTGGACGAAAGAAAAGCTCATGGCAAAGGTCTTGCCCGAGCGGATAGCTCCATCGGCAATGATGCCGTTGTAGCCGCTGTATGTGCTCTGCGGTGTCCACCAGCTCAAGACCTGCTTTTGCCGCTGGCTGAGGGCTTTCCAACGAAAACCGTTACTTTTCCGCATGGTCGTCCTCTTCCTCCGGCAGCATCTCCACGTCATCCGGCGGGCTGATGTCTGCGGCAGCGCTCAGAGCCTCAAGCAGGCCATCGTCCGGGGCTTCTATGCCGCTCTGGTCTCCCAGCACAGCAAACTTGTCCACGATGGTGCCAAACGCCGTGGACAGCTGCGGCAGCGTTGCCTCTGCGATCTTGTCAGGGTCTGCCATCGCCTGAAGGTACAGCCCGAGAAGATCCTGTGCTTCCCCGCGCTTGCTACCTAAGTAGGAAAGCATGTCCTGCGTGTTCTGCTCTTTTTTTAAGGCGCACAAATCCGCGCACTTGGGATTATCTTTCACGATTTTCCGCACGGTGCTTTCTGCCACGTCGTTCAGCTTTGCGGTTCTGGCGTAGCTCTGCAGCTGCACATAGTCAGCGATGATCTTCTTTTTTTGTCTGTCTGTCAGCCGCTTCGCGCTCACCGCCACCACCTCTCTAAACCCATGCAAAAGAAAAACCGCCCGGAAATCCGAACGGTCAAAATATCGAATGTGCCGCCAGCCGGATTTGAACCAGCACCCACGGAATGGATGTGCGCAGTGGTTGGCTGTGCAGTGATGTTCCCGTGGTGTCACCAACGTTGTCCCGCCTTAAATGGGCGGCGCTCTGCCAGTTGAGCTATGACGGCATATAAGCAGCACCCGTGCATTCAGTTCGTTGGACATGCGTCAAACGGTGGGCGCTGCTGCATCCGGAACTTTCGCGGCCGGATGCCCCGCTGTTGCGCGGCCCCCTCATAGGGCACGCAAGCACTCCCGGCAGGGCTCGAACCTGCAACATGCGGTTTTGGAGACCGCTGCTCTACCACTTGAGCTACCGGAGTATAAAAGCCGCCCTTGGAATCGAACCAGCCGTGTCTACACACACGCGCCGCGCTCCAAACTGCGCTCAGGCGGCCATATAAAAACAGCTCCGGTTCGCCGCCGGGGCTGTTGGTTGGCGCACATCCTGTCAGGAAAGCTACACCTTGGCAAGGATTCTAAGGCCTTTTCTTGGCACGGGAGGTTGCACGTGCGGCCTTGCGGGTTGTCTAGTCCATGCGCCATACGGTGCGATACGGCGGAATCGAACCGCCTCCTGTCTCTCATGAGCGGCAGGCTGCCTTTGTTTCAGTGTATCGCATAGAAGCAGCGCGAAACGTGAAGAGAGAGCAAAAACCTGCAAGCTTGAAAGGAGGAAGAGGAAAATGCCAAGAAGGGACACGTTTCGGAGGCTGCGTGGCAAGCGTCTCACCGCTTTCGGCGGTTCCGCTTATACCAATTTTACCACATCTCACATGTAACAACAATAACGACAACATGTAAGAAAATTACATAAATTGATGCCAAATCTGCGCAAGCTGCTTGCATCCATCCCGCACATACAAAGAAACGCGGTTTTCGTTTGGCAGGCCAAGACTGCGGGCCACGACGACCTGCTTTTGGTTCTGGACGTAGTAGCCATACAAGCATGCCTGCATCATGTCACTGCTTTTGGTGCCCGCAATGTACTTGATTCGGCGCTTTGCTTCCATCCGCAAAACTTCGAGCTCGGATTGTAGCTCTTGTATCTTGCGCTCGTTTTCGTCTGTTTCTTCGGCACAAAGCCCGATTTTGTCTCCGTGCCCGGATCCGCCGGGCATTCCGGTCATGCTGGCGGTGCACTTCGTGGCCTTGTCATGCGCCTGCCGGATGTCCAGCTGGATACGGTCAATTCGGTCATCCATGGTCCGAAGCTGCTTAAACCACGACTTGACGGCGTGGTAGTCCACGCCGCTGTCAGGCTTTGGTGTGTCGGTGTCAGGTGTCCATGTGCGGGTCATTGTTTTCCTCCTTGCTAGCGAAAATCTCAAAAGTGACTTTTAGCTTCCTGTTTCCGATAACGCCCCACACCTTTTCGAGCTTTGTTTTGTCTGAATTTCCCATTTCAGTAATAAAATGAGTCAGAACAGCGGAAACTGCTTCGTCGGTCACATCAGACTTGCTTTTCCATAACTGCAATCCATCTTTCCGCTGCTTCATCATCGTTCCGGCATAGATGGTTCCAAATAGCCCACATCCAACATGATATTCAGCCATTTTCGTCCTCCATTTCTTCAATCTCAATTTCCACCCGGGGTTTCTCCCGGTCAAGCCCCACCCGGCTGCCATCGTGGGCGGCAACGATGTGGCTGTTGTCGTCCTCCAGCACGCGGGCTTTCACCAGAATGTCCGTGGTCGCCTCGATGAGGTTTGCCAGATCGACCCGGCGGGCGGTTTTCATGTAGTATACGCACCTCACGTTCACACGGGCAGAGATAGGGCTGCGCGGCCTTTTGATTTGCCGCAGGCAGTCCGTCTCATAATCCACGTAGGCCTTGCTAGGGGCCACAAAGCGCCCGCCTGAGCGGCTTTTGAGAATGCGTGCAGAGTTTTTCTTTGTGCGCGGGTCGCCGTAGAGGGTTAATTTCATCTGCCGTCCTCCACGTAGCACCAGCTTTGAGGCGGGCGGCAAATGGAACATCCGTCGATTTTGCAAGTCGGTGGAATCATGTAGTGATAAGACGGTTCATAGTTTTCACAACGCCGATTTCCGCAAACACAATTTGATCTGCCCATTCCCAAAAAACCAAATCTTGAAAATTCATCAAGGTCTCTGGGCTTGTCATAAATCTTCAGGTCAGAGATGTGCCAGCCGTAGCCATTACGACCTTGCAGATATTTTTTAACGGTTTCTTCGGTCAGGCAGGCGGCTTGAAGCAGTGCATCTGCCGGTTTATACCACCCGTCCGATGTCAAAATGTTTATGTCCATCATCGTTCCGACGTGGACGAGCTTGTCGATTTTGTCGCAGGTGAACTCGCCGATCACTTCGCTGTCCATTTTCTGCACGCCAGCCTTGGGCAATTTCATGACCCAGCCATCGTGACCGGTGCAGTAGATGTACGCCTTGAACGGCGTTTTCAGCGTCGGGCGGGTCTTACGCACCTCTACGGTTTTCATCCCGCTCCAAATCAGCTTGCACCAGTTGGGCTTGATGCTTATCAGAACAGCCTTCATTTTTTCATCATCCCTTCCATTGCCAGCTGCTCGCACTGCTTTTCAGCTTCCCTGCGCTGCTGGTCATACTCAAACAGCATGTCGGCGTACTCATTGCCCGCCCGGCGGATGGCCGTTTCCAGCATCTCCGTCACAAGGTCGTGGTACTTGTCCGCGCCCTTGCGGCTGCTCCTGGCAGCTTCCCGGGCTTCCCACAGGTCGGTGAGCTTGTCCCGCCTGTCGGCAGTGATCTCGCCATAGCCGTAGGCATCCTGGATCTGCTCCATGCTTTCCCAGCCTTCCAGCTTAGCAAAGGGGTCAGCTTCAGCCTTTGCCATGCTGCGGGCTTTGGTCTTTTTCTTGACGTACCGGGTCAGACCGTCCTGCATCACGGCGCGGGCATCGTCCATCGCCTTGCGGATGGCCTTGACTTCCCGCTCTCTTTTGAGCTGTTCGGGCTGGCTGGCCCACTCGGCCATCAGCTCAGATTTGGTTTTTGATTTCATCTGCTTACCCCCACTGTTCAGACATGGCTTTTGCAATTCCGGGAAAGGTCTTGCTTCTGGACTTTGCCCGTTCCTCCTTGCTCCCGCTGCAATCCATTTTCCAGCAAGAGTAGCGAACGGTTCCGTCCTTCAAAACCATCTTTCGCCCCTTAACAGGCTCCACGATGTTTGTTGGCTTCAAGGGTGGCACCCCTCTTTCCCACAGGCATGTTTTTTTGGTCACAGGATGCCCAAACTGAAACGGTTGAATGATTTGTGAATACTCAGGTAGGCAGAAAATCTTTGAAGGAACTGGATTTTCAATGACAACTCTTGGAACATTCGCATACCAGAACCGCATAAACAAATCTCTTGCCCGAATACCCATTTGTACTCTATCTGGCTGTAGCTGGCCGCCTTTCCAGATGTGTCTTGCTCCTGCATTCGTTAAATATGTACAAGGCGGGTGCGCAATGAGCAAGTCCCACTTGCCAACGTCATGCGTTACGCCGTCCATCGTCACGACTTGCCCACCCTCCAGAGCCTTGAGCGCATCTCCAAGAATATGCCACTCAGGATGCCCGCCGGACGGCTCCTGAATGTCGCATGAGTAGGCTTCGTGGCCTTTTGCCCGGAACGCCTTGCATACTTCCTGCGATTCCTCACAGGCAATCAGCACTTTCACCGTTTTCTTCCTCCCATCCATCCTTCTTTGTCGAAATCGTTGCGGCTGATCCGCTCCGCCGCATGGTTCCCGTTGGTGTAGATGCGCTGCGCTTTCAACTGACGCTTGTACTCGGCATACCATGGGCAGCTGTCGTGGCAGATCGGGTGCCGGTCGGGGCAGTCTTTGCAGGGTTCAAGTTTTACCATCGGTCTGCACCTCCTGATTTTCTTTTCCGAGCTCCTTCCTTGTCGGCTCGCTCGCCCGCAGCCTTGCAGCTTCACGCGGGGCTGTGGTGATATCTGCCTGCGCCCGCTTCAAAAACTCGGCACGGCGGTATGTAAGGTCCGGCATTTCAGCCAGCTCTGAAAGCCCTCCAACGCTTCCGGCATAGGATTTTGCCGCCGGGGGGAGTTGGTCATACAGGGCTTGCAACTCTTTCTGCCCGTCACTACGCAGCAGCCCGCCCTTTTCGTCAATGCCGATCACCATCGGGAACTTTCGCCAGCTCAAAAATGTCTGTGCCTTGCGTGCCGCTACAGCCAGAGCTTCCCATTCAGCGGACGGGTCAAGACACTGGGAAAGCTGCTTGAAGATGTCGGCAACCGTGACCGGATAAACGCATACCCGGTTCGCCGCCAGAAAAGCCCGCTTGACAGTATCGCCGTCATAGTCGCCAAACTGGTACGTCCACACATCAATGGTGGTCTGCATCTCCTTATCGGTCAGCGGCTTGGAACCCAGCTTGTACAGCACAAAATTCATGCGAATCAGCTTTGCCACGTCTTCCCGCGTCATGTCTCAAACCCTCTTTCTCTGTCCATCTTCGCCAGCACCCGTGCAAGCTGGTCGTCTACGGTCTCGGTTGGCTGCTTGCCTCGCGGTCTGGCTTGTCGGCTTTGTTCGTTGGCTTCCACATCCCCCGGCGTGCGCAGGCCGTCCCGTTTCCAGCCTGACAATATGCCGTTGATGTAGCTCCACGAGCGCTTTCCGGCTTCTGTGGATTTGTCAATCGCCAACAGGATCATCTCTGTGCTGTACTCCTGCCTCCACTTCTGCAGCTTGTCCAGCGCAGAGCGTGGGAAGTCCCCAACGGCCTGCTGATAATGCTGGACGATCTTGGAAAGTTCTACGTCAACGGCGGCGGGTGCGGCGCTATTATATACACCACCGTTAGGTGATATACCATTACCATTTACATTACCATTACCATTTACATTACCATTACCATTTACATTTACAGCCGGATTTGCCGCGTTTTGCTGTTTTTGCTCGTCAAAGTCGGCATTTGCCGGATTTGCCGCGTTTTGCTGACGCTTGCCGTTTGTAACTTCTGCGCCTTTACGCCCTGCGGCAGCTCTCTTTTCTCGTTTTTCGTTCCATTTTTTAGAATTTGATTCCACCGCCTCGGACATAAAATCCCACGCCATTTCGAGCTTCTGGTCGTCCTCAAAATTCGGCGGATCGGGGAAATCAAGCAGCGCGTCAAAAATCCTGCCTTTTTGCTCCAGAGACAATTTCCGCAACGGCTTTTTCCATGATTTGTAAATGACTATGCTTTTCTGCTCTTCCTCTTTCAACTGCTTTCACCTCCTTTGCACGCCCGTATAGCCAGATAGCACAGCTTGCGAGATCAGAACGGAAGGTCTTCGGCATCATCGTTGATGGGGTCATACTCAGCAGAAGGGGCCGCTTCCGGAGCGTCAGTGCTGTGCGGCGCGTAGTCTGCAAGGCTTTCGCCGGGGTATATCTGCGCACCCTGCAGGCCTTCCGGTTCTGCTGCCGGCTTTGCAGGCTCCAGCGGCAGGCCGGGCTGCGCCATCAGGTCGATCATCTGCTGCAGCCAACGGAATGTCACCAGCCCACCGGGCTGAACATCATCCGCGTCCACGTCGTAATAGATCTTGCCGTTATACTCCCGCTCTTTCAGCTTTTGAGCAAAAACTGTGACCTGATCGCCTTTCTGCAGCATGCCGTCCCACTGGTCGATGCCGTGCCAGAGGTTCACGCCCACAAAGAAGCTCTGCCATTTGCCGGATTCATCCTGTGTGCGGCTGGCTTTCAGGTCAAACTTCAGCACCCGCTTCTGCCCGGCATCCCGGAGCACCGGGTCTTTGGCAATCTCGCCGTGCAGCATGATGCCGTTCTTGGTCTGGACGATCATGCATCATCACCGCCAAACGGATCATCGGCGTTTTCCTCTGCAGAGGGTGCATCCGGGGCAGGGATCAGGGTGCCCGCCGTCTTGCGGTGACGGTGGGAACCTGCGTAAGGATCCAGCACCGGCAGTTCTTCAGGCGGCACCTCACGAGCGGTGCTTTCGGCATCCACACGCACCTCGCTCTCATCGTACAAAGCGCCAAAGGTAGACGGGAACGCTTCACGAAGGGCGTGCACCAGCGCCACCTTGCGGATCATGGTGGCCTTTTTGCCGTTCCAAAGAGATTTGCCGGTGTCGTATTCGCTGAGCTTGACTTCCTCGTAGCTGGCACGGGTGCGGTCCTTGCGGTAGACCTTTGCCCAGCCGCCGAGAAGGGTCTCGCCGCTGTCTCCATCATAGACGATAGATCCCTCACGGTTCAGCAGCTGGCCATCTGCGGTCAGGACGATCACGCCAGCTTCAAAACCATCGTAGGCCGGGTGGCGCTCGGCCATCTGCAGATAGCAGTTCTTGCCCAGCACGATGGTGCTGGCGGTGTCGTCGTTTTTGTTATCGTAGTGGATCAGGTAGGCTTCTTTGGTGAAGGGGTTCAGGTGGTACTGCTTGCATGTCTCCAGAAAGATTTTGCATTCAGAATCGGTGGCTTTGGGGCAGATGAAGCTGCGCACGTCTCCAAAACTCACAGTGAAGTGCTGACCGTCAGCACCGGTGATCTCCACAGGAACGGACGGAGACGCGGCCTGCATAGCAGTGCTGCCTGCACGGTTGGCGTTCTGAACGGAACGGTTTGCCAGAGCCTGTGCATTGGAAACGGACGAAGTAGGCGCGGGTGCGCCGGGACGAGTAAGTGCCATAAGTAACTACCTCCAAAATTATTTGATCGAACCATAGCGGAAGCCGCGCTCTGCGGCTCCCTGCTTGAACCATGCAATGTCCTCCCGGGTGAACTCCACCCAGAAGCTGTATTTCTTGCGGACCGGAGCCTCCTGCTGTGCAGGCTCTGCGAATCTCTGAAGCATGCTGAAATCCAATCTGCCATCCGGCGTGATGGCTGCATTGGCCTGCGCCGTTTGAGCCGCTTCTGTGGCGATCTGGCGTTCTTCATCGGTCGGAGGGATAACGACCGGAGCGGTGGCCTGCGCCCGCTCTGCGGCCATTCTCTCGGCCTCTGCGCGGCGCTGGGCGTCCCTGGCATTCTGGCGGCGGCTATGCTCCACAAGGGCAGCGTTCAGATTCAGTTCACGCAGATACTCCGTGGTGCAAGCCTCTGCGTCCTCTCCGCAGGTCTCCCGGATCAGACGCAGCTCCTCCCGCCGGGTCTCCACGCTCTTGCGCAGCTCCCGGCTGGCCTTTGCCAGATCATAGGTCTTGTTGAGCCACTGGGGCACCAGCAGGCGGTCAAATGGGATCATCTCCCGCAGCTCGCCGATGCAGTCCGCATAGACAGCCCACAGGGCGTCGGCCTTGTCCTGCCGTTCGGCTTCCTCCACAGCCTTGACCTGCTGGTCAATGGCACCAGAGACGGCCTTGCACTGGGTCTGCATCTGCTTGGTGCTCTGCAAGAACTCTTCCAGCGGCTTCGTGTAAAAGGCCTTTGCGCTGCGGGCAGCGTCCGAGAGCTGCTTGTCCAGCTTGTTCACGGCGGCGCGGTCGGCCTTGGCATCCTTGATGGTCTCCGGGGTGTAGACGCGGCCAGTGTAGGCGGCCAGCATCTCGGTCAGATTCTGCTGCACCTCGGCTTCGTTCCACCGGATCGCGGGCAGCTCCGGGTGCTCCACCCGGACGGTCAATTCTTCTTGCATAAATATTCACCACCTCTGATAAACTCTCTCACCATCGTTGTTATATACGATGTAGGTATTGCGGGGATAACCTTGCGCGTGTTCCTTTTCGGACAGTGCATCCGCCTGTCGGATCAGCTCTCCCACTGTCTGCGCAGAGCGCCTCTCTAAAAGTTTCGGCGGGTTTTCAAGCCCATCATAGATCTACAAAAGTGCCACTTGTAAAACCTCCTGTTTTGTGTTATTTTTGTGGTGATGGGCGGCGAGACTCATCACCCTTTGGGCTTGTCCGTGTTGGCGCACGGGCAGGCTCTTCTTTTTTTGCGGCGTATCGGCGGCAGACTGTCCACCTCATCACGTCGAATACGCTCTTTCTCAAAAATGTACTTGCGAGCCCGACGCCTGCCGTTGCGGCTGTGGCTGCTCGCAGACGCAAAGCTGTTTGCACTTTTGTAACCCAGCCGCCTTGCGCACATCTCAGACGTACCGCTGGCGATCAGGTCTCCGGTCTTGGCATCATACACGGTGTACCACATGACATGGAGGACAGTGTCAGGCATACGTGATCTCCCAGATTCCTCTTGCAGCATCTCCCGCACATTGTCCATTTCTTCGGCGCACATCTCCCAGACGTTTGCCCGTGCAGAGTATCCTGCCCGGACAACAATGTCATCCGAGGCTTCGGCTTCTCGCTTGCAGCGTTCGGCAAGCCGCGTGTAGGATTTGACTTTGCCCTCAACGTACTCTTTGGCCGTCATCATGCCCCACGCTCCTGATTCTCCGGATACTCCGGGTTGCGGGCGTGGGTGCGGTTGATCTTGCCGTACTTGCGCCGATTTGCGGCTCTCTCCCTGTCCTCTGCGGCAAAGCCCAGACGAGCCAGCAGAACAGCGGCTAAAATCAGCACCAGCGACACCGCAAACAGCGTGCCGGAGATGTATCCGGTGGTCTGTGCGGTGCCCTCTGCGCCCATAGCTGCGCCCATTCCAACACCGCCCAAAATGACAGCCAGCCAGTAGTAAGTAGTAGATTTGAGTTTCATTCTTTTGGGTCCTCCTTTGTGTAGATCTTCTCAAGTTTGTAAAAATCCTTCACCCACGCCATAAAACCGGCGCGTGAGATCAGCGGAGCGGCGCTCTTGGTGTCAATAGACGGCACCGCCCATGCCGGGAAGCTACCGGCCTGAATCATACCAGTAAAAATCGGCTCGCTCACCGAAATATTGTTATCACGCATGATCTGGCAGCACTCTGCGATTCCCATGCTCGGCTTCATCACTACCGCACCCCTCCTTTTTTTTCTCTCAGCTGCTGCTTCAGCCGGATGTGCTCCAACCGCTCCGGCTGCCTTGCATCCCAGCGCTGTTCAAGCCAGCGCTTGTTATAGTGCTTCTTCACGGCTTGACCTCCACAAACTCGCCATTTTTGAGGGTATAGTAAACGTTTTCCTTGATGCGAGTGCCGTCTACTTTTTCGATCTTCGCCCACCGCATGCGGCCGTCATCATCGTACTCGGTCAGCACCAGATAGCAGCCCAGTGCGCCGCACGCCTTACCGCAAGCACCGTTTACAACGGCAATGCTATCTTTTCCGTCTGCTTTTGCGCTGCAATAATCCCCAGTGGCTACCGCCGTGCTGTAATCGCCGCTGGAACCCGCCGTGCTGTAATTGCCGCTGGAACCCGCCGTGCTGTAATTGCCGCTGGAACCCGCCGTGCTGGAATAGCCGCTGGAACCCGCCGTGCTGGAATAGCCGCTGGAAAAAGAATATTTGCCCTTCACCCGATTAAAAACGGCATTCACCGTAGCTTTTACCAGCCCTGCAAAATTCACCTCACCTTTTACTGTCAACTCAGTGCAGGCCAGCTTACTGTCCTCTTCGCTTTTATCCACGTTCCCGCCGCACTCGACCTCAAAAAAGCGCGGGCTATCCTTCAACGGGTAGTAGTGCAGCACATCCAAAGGGTTCTCGCAGGCGTGCATACCAGAGTGGCAGCAGTCGGCCTTGTCCTCACGGTAGGTCGTGCCTACCTCATACTGCTTGCCACGGCACATCATGTTTTTGTCCATGGCCTTGTAGGCGATGATCTTTTCACTCATGTTCATAACCTTCCTTATCGGTGTGTTTCTTCTGTGCAGGCATGATCAGCGCCTCACTTCTTAGAGCTGCCAAAGCTGCCGATGAGCCAGAGCGCGATCCAAGCCGCCGTTCCAACGGCCCAGGTGAACGTCCAATGCATCAGCGTGCAAATGGCCCACACGGCGGCGCAGGTAACGCCCCACGAGATGCCCAGAAGGGCGGCAAACGCGATGATAATCGCCAGTGCTTCACCCATTGTCCCGCACCTCCTTTGCGGCTCTCTCGGCTGCCTGTGCCGCTGAGTCCGCACGCCACTTGCCAGCCGGGGCGGTCTTGCGTGGGTCTGCCGGGGATTCGTCCTCTTCCAGTAGCTGCTTCAAATCCTCCTGCATCCAGTGGTAAATGCTGGCCTTCTCCGAAGCGTTTTCCTCTTCTTTGGTAGGCGTCTTGCCGAGCATAGTGCGAAATGCACCTCCAGCGACATTAACCATAGCCTGCTGCTCCAACACGTTGTACTTGCCAATCAGCTGGCAAACCTTATCGCGCATCGTAAATTTCATGTTACGCACCCCTTTCAAACGCGGTCTGTTCCACATTCTCTTTGTGGTCGATGCCGGGCGTCAGGCCAATGGCCTTGAGCTGCTCATAAATGAACCGCTGGCCCGCTTCCGTCCAAACGGTGGTGTTCTTGGTGTCCCACTCGCCGGTGCTCTTGTGCTGGAATGGCGTGGATTTGCGGTTTTTGGTGTAACCTTTTCCGCTATACTTTGCGTATAACACCCACTGGCCGTCGCTGGTCTTGTACTGGATCTTCAGGCCGTGAAGGATGCTGTTGAGTTTCTCGGCACTCAGGCCGTAATCCTTGGCAAGGGTGGTAGTGGTGCGGCAGTTTTTGCCCACGCACACCGCCCGGGCATACTCTGCATCTGGCTTCAGGTCGTTGTTCTCGGCCAGCAGGCTGCGGTTCACGCTTTGCAGCTCTTTCACTTTGCGGTCTGCGATGAGCACCGCCCGGCGCATGACCGCTTCCGGGCTGTTCCATTGCGCCTCCACAGCCAGAAAATATTGCCGTGCCTGCTTTCCACGCTCGTTGCGCTGGATCATGCACAGCTCTTTGGCCATTGGGATGGTGAGCTGGTGGTCGTCAATCGTGCGTTCCACCTCTCGGTTGCCTTCCGACTGAACTCGTACATTTTTGTACGGGTTGAAATCTTCACCCTCGGTAAATCCATATTCGACCATGCGAGGGAACCAAATGCGATAAGGTGTGTTGACTTCCAAGAATTCATGCAGCTCCCGGCCGCTCACGGTGGGGCGCTCCGGGTTGTCGTAGTTGATAGGGATAAGGTTGCTCATGCTTTTGCCTCCTCGTCTACGATCAGCGCCGTGACCGGCACCCGGAAATAGTGCGCCACCTTGAGCAACTGCGAAATGCTGGGCCCGTAAATCGAGCGCTCCCACTTCCCAATTGCGCCGTTGCTCAGGCCTGCCGCCGCCTCCAGATCGGTGCGGCTCAGCCCGTGCAACTTGCAAAACTGGTCAATTTTTGATACATTCACTAGCAATTCTCCTTTCCGGGCTTGAAAATCGCTAGAAAATATGCTACTATGTATTTGCAAGGTACAAAGTGAATAAAATCTAGCGTAAGCCCGATATAATATTGTCAGGGGCTTTTGGTTTTGTTTGCCCTGTGCTTAGTATTATACTAGACTATGGCCTACAAGTCAATAGATTATCGTCTATCTTTATGCAAAAATAGGTGGTGATTTTTTGTGGATAATGCCAAATTCGTAGAGCGCGTACGCGATTTGTGCAAGGAACAAAAGACTTCAATCACTAAGCTGGAAGCGCAACTAGACTTTTCAAATGGATATATTGGAAAGTGGGCAAAGCGTCCTAGTTCACCACCGTATGAAAAATTGACAAGTATTGCACAAGCTCTTGGCGTCACGGTTGAGGAGTTGACCGGCGAAGAGCAAAAAGAAAAGCCCAGCACCCCGGAGGGTGATGGGCTGGACGTGGAAGCAAAGGCTTTTGCGGAGAAGTTCATGCAACTGGATGAATCTACGCGCGCACTATTTAATAGGATGCTGGATGCCGCAATTGCTGAGAAGCTGGAGAAAAATGGTTGATTTGAAGAGGGAAGAGGAAGCGCTTGATTTTCTTCTTGAGATTTACGAGAAGTGTCCGACAGCGCCAGACACACCGACTCCCGTCTTTGCGGAAAAGTTCAAAGCGGACGCCCCGGTGCTTGCAGACCTGCTGGTTTCGGATGGCCTTGTCGAGATGCAACGCAAAGTCCAACAGAAAGAAAACGGCGCCGTCGTAGTGCCGTGCATGATTCTGACCGCCAAGGGACGGACGTACTTCCTTAAACAACAAAGAGAGCGGAGAATCTCGCGGAAGCAGTTCTTTCAAAGTGCTTCGATCGCGGTCATCTCCGCTCTGTTGACCCTTCTTCTCTCTCAAAGGAGCCAAGAGTCTGAAACTTCCAGCTCGTAATTCGGGGCATCCAGTGCTTTAACAAAAATGGTTTTGTAAAAGCGCAGCTTTTTTTCATCCACTTTTTCGGTGTCGAGAGCGAAATACCCGCCGCGTCCGTCCTTTACCCTAAAAATGGTTTTGGGGCAAAGTTCGCAGATACTTCCGAGGGTCACGCCTGTATACATGACTTCTGCTCGGAAAAGGTCGTCAAGGTGCTTATGTTCCGGCTCCGGTTCCGGCTTTCGACGAAAAAGCGCAAAATCATTGAGATGAAAGAACTCGTAGGCGAGAATCGCAAACATTGCGATAACAAACACGGCGATGATAAAAAGAAGCGTATTATTCGACATTTTGCATTGCCTCCTTTAAGAGTTTATCCACGTCGATACCAAGGGAAAGTGCAAGCTTGATTTTCTCAAGTATAACACATTCTGTGGTTTCTTTCATCAATTTTGTGCTATTTTCTTGCACTTTATTTTCCTCCTTTAGCAAAGTTCGTTGATAATCTAGTTTTCCGGCAGCTGGTTTGCTGCCTATTTTTTTATATGTGAGGTGGTGCGGTATGGCGCGTGGCGGACGGCGAAAAGTCTCGATTTACGATCAGCGAGACCGCGCAAACAAAAAATGGGTAAAAAGCGTTTGCAAGGCGGTAACGCCAAGCAAGCGGACGCAGCGGGCGATTGCAAAAGCCATCATTTCTTCCGCTCCTTCTGGTTCTACAGTTCAACCGACTTACAAGGAAAGAACACCGTACAAGCAAGCATCTGTAAAATGGAAAGACGCAAGGCCTACGCTTTTGCAATGGGCTGGTTGTTTCGCTGTCGCTTTGGTTTGCTTATGTCCTATACTGAGCATCTGGAAACTTTCTGCTGATATTTCAGAAATTTCTATTTTGCTCATCGTTTTCTTTGGGCTCCCTTTTTTAGTCGCAACACTTTGCGTTGTTGATTATAACAAAACAAAATACCGCTCTTATCATTCGGAAGACACTGCGGCCGCTTCGGATACTTTTAATTCCGCTGCGATGGAAAGCGTTATCCCAGAAGAAGCAATAGCGGAAATTGACCGGATGAACGCCAAGATTTTTATGGATGAATTTCAAGATTCCTTGAGTATCATGCAGAAAACGACTAACCCGGAAACTTTCTTTTCGAGGTACGATCTCGCTATGGAACGGTTGGACAACATGGTCGAACTGCAACAGAAAGGGATAAAATTTACCAGTGACCTCTCCTCTTTGAAAGCTCAAGCTCTCAGTCAGGAAACCACTGCTGACACCGTAAACGTCCTGATAGACAATGCCTATATAAAGCAGCTCCAAAAGCTTTCTACCCTTAAAACGGAACGCGGCCGCACAAACTCGAATCAAAGGTGGTATGCATCCTTTGAGCCTTACTTTGACAAAATGCCTGTGCGTTCAAGAAACTATCTGGATTTGAAGCTTGAAGAGCTGAAAGAGGTGTAAGCAATGGATTTATTCGCTGCTTTTGCCTTTAATCAGGACATAGAACCGCCTATCCCTCCAGAAGAGCGGCAGTATTATCAAGATCCGTCTTATTATAAGGACTGTGCGCCGTCGATGTCTTTTGATGCCGTAAACGGCACATGCAAAGTCATTACTTTTCAGGAACGGAAAAAGATTTCTTACCCGTCAAAACGTGGCCTTTACGTTGCGGAAATCAAGCTTTTGAGCTATTGCTCAAGCGGGAATCTGTACCCGCATCCAAAGCACGGTTATCCGGGGTTCTGGTGGTATCAGTATGGCATCAAAAACGTTGGATTTCACTTGAAAACGCTTGAAGCTAGTGGCTTTATTCGGATGAACGATAAGCAAAAATACGAGCTTACAGAGCTTGGGAAACAAGAGCTAAAAGACAATGCTTATGTAACCGACTGCAAGGCAACCGTTGACCCACTTGGCAGTGGCTGTTGCCATTTGGACGTGTGGGAAATCAATCGCCGGATAGCAGGTGGAGACACAAGCCATTGGGAAGATATTGCCGCCCAAATTGAAGCGGAAATAAACCTACACAATGAGAATTTTAAACGGCAGCAAGAGGAACAGCGCAAGCGCTTTGGGCTGTAAATCCGTTCACAACCGCATTATACAACCATTGATTGTATATCGTCAAGCGTAAAAAATTGCGCAAAACAAGTTAAAAATTTATTCATTTGCGTTGAAGCGTTAAAATTTACGCTGACTTTTGCACATTTTACGCTGAATACGCGCAAAATATGCGCGTTGTTATTCGCGGTTGCAAGGCTGCTGCAAATTTTGCAACAGGTCAGCGGCCAGCGCCCCGCCGGGCGTACCGGCTGCGTTACGCAGGGCTTGCACCTCCGGCAGGGCCTTATCTTGAATGTAAGCGCGAGCAAGGCGCTGCTGCTCCGGGGTCATATCCAAATAGCAGGCCAGCAGGGCACGGGCATGGGTGCGAAAGTGTGACAGCTTTTTCATAACTCATTCCTCCCAGGGTGCAGGGGTGCGGTCGGTGCCGGTCAGGATGCTGGCGGGCATTCCGTCGATGATGGTCGTTTCGGTTCCTTTACCGTTTCTTTGATCAAAATCCATTTTGTTTTCCCCTTTCTTTTGTGCATATTTATGTCTTATGTTCCAGATTTTACCATGCGCCGTTGGAAAACAAAACACGGATATTTTTTGTCGAATGGCGCAGAATTTTTCTGCGCCATTTTCTGTTAAAAACACGCTGGTTTTATGGGGGCGAAAGTATGAGTTATTTTACGGCGACCCAGATCGGGAAAGCGCTTGCAAAGGCCCGGGTATCTGCTGGCCTGAGTCAAGCGGAGATCGCAAGGCGCATCGAAAAAGGGGAGCGAACAGTGCAGAGCTGGGAAAAAGGCTGCACCAGCCCGGACAGCGACGAGATCATGGATTGGTGTACGGCCTGCGGGGCATCCCCCATCGCCGTGTTTATGGAGATGATCCACCCGGAGCTGTACGCGACACCCGATGACGGAAAGACCGACACAGAGCTGGACGCAAAGCTGTGCCGCTTTGTGGTAAACTTGCCACCGCTGACGAAACGACTGCTTCTTTTCGTGCTGAAGGGCAACCATGGCAGCAGCCCGCCCGCTGTGATCTCCGAGGTAGCCGCCAACCTGCACTGCCCACTCAACAACCGGGTCAGCGTGTGCGGAATCATCATCAACCAATACAATTTTGCCCAGAACATGGGATTAGACCCCTGCCCGGACGACCCACAGCCGCCAATAGACGATTTGAAGGTAACTTACAAGGCCGGGCGTGAAGCTTCGGAAAAAGGCGCGCAGGGTTACATCGGGCAGAAAAAGGAGTAAGCCATGAAATGCGTGAGACCATGCTGCCGGAAGGAGATCCCGGATGGTGCTTCTTTTTGTCCGTGGTGCGGGAAGAAGCAGCCGGAAGCCGCCCCGCAGCAAAGAAAAAAGCGCCGCCGTCCAAAGGGCAGCGGCAGCGTGTATAAACTGAGCGGGGCGCGGGCAAGACCGTATGTGGCGCTTACGGCCTGCAGGGACGTTCTGGGGACGTTTGAAACGTCAGGCGAAGCCGTACAAGCATTAGACGCTTACAACGCCCAGAACACGCCCGCAGCGCGTCTGAAATGCACCTTTGCGGATGCCTATGCCCAATGGAAAGCGCAGCCAAAGTTTGAAAAGCTCAGCACGGACATGCAAAAGGGGTACGAGCTGGCCTATGCAAAGGCTGCACCGCTATACGACCGACAATTGCGGGACTTGAAAGCGGCAGATTATCAACAGGTCATTGACGCAATGGTGGAAAAGGGACTCTCCCGCAGTTCCTGCGAAAAGCAGCGCACGCTTTTCAGCCAGATCTGCGAGTGGGCAATGGCGCAGGACATTATAAACAAAAATTACGCCATGCTGCTGCAGCTCCCGGCGGCTACAGGAAAAGCAGAGCGCACCCTGACCGCTCAAGAGATCGAGCGGATCAGCAGCCGACAGAATGACCCGAAATTTGGGCAGACGGCGCAAATCGCAATGGTGCTGCTTTATACCGGTATGCGCATTGACGAACTGCTTTCTATGCGCTGCGAGGATGTGCACCTGAAAGAGCGGTACATGCAGGGCGGTGAAAAGACAGAAGCGGGCAAGAACCGCATCATCCCCATCCTTGATCCCATTTACAAGATCGTTGCCTTTTGGATGCTGGACAGCGGGTGTGAATGGCTGATTCCATCCAAGGCCGGCACAAAGCTGGATAAGCGAAACGTGGCTACAAAGTTCCGGGCGTTGATGCAGGAATGCCATATAGAGGGCGTGCATCCACACACGCTGCGCCATACAGCCAGCAGCAAGATGGTGGAGTGTGGTCTGGAAAAGACCGCGGTGCAGGCCATCTTGGGTCACAAAAATTTCTCCACCACGGCAAACAAGTACGTGTCCCACAACGATCCAGCCTATTTGTTGCAGGAAATGCAGAAGATGAAGTACTGATTTGTTAGATTGTTTGTTAGATTATCACGTTCATTCAGGAGATTTTAAGGCATTTCAAGCAAAAAGAAAAACGCACGGACGATTTGTTTTTATCGTTCGTGCGTTTATTTTTGGAGCTGGTGACAGGAGTTGAACCTGCAACCCACTGATTACAAATCAAGTTTATTTGACGTATTTATGCAAATAATTATTGATTTGTTGGTTTATTGTTAGACTATACACCTCGTGCCACAGCGTTGAATACTATGTAAAAATAGCACATTCTATGCTTTTTTACAAGTCGCTTATCTTCCGCATTACTAGCTCATACTCTTTCGGGTACGCCAGCTTTATTGCCTTCATGTGCTCGTCAAGCACCTGCATCAGACCGCCGAAAGGAACAGAGCTGGCAGCCGCTACAAAGTCGCTTTGCGGTTCCGTTGCTGTGGAGTACGCCGCCGCATAAGTCGCGGGTGGCAATGCCTGGGTCTGCGTTTCAGGCGCGTGTGCTTCCTCCAGCTCGTCCCGCACGGTGCAGAGGGCGGCAAGCTTGTTGACGCTCTGCCAGCTGGTTTCCTCGCACTTGAGCTTGCGGATATGCTCGTTGATCTCGTCAATATCCATGCCTGCCGTCCTCCTTCCTTATGCGTTCCGCAGGATGTCTGCCGCCCGCTTGTAGGCGTCACGCTCTGCACCGGTGGCTTCCTGCATCATGTCCCCGATGTCAGAGATCATGCGCTCACGGCCATCCGCGCGGGAGTAGTGCCCGCGCACATAGTGACGGCCACGGTTGGCGTAGCTGTTGCCCCGGTTGTAACCGTTTCCGGCATCGCGGTTGAAGGATCCGCGCATGTCAGCTTCCCACTCGCCCGCGCGGCTGTACTCGCCGCCTTCGCAGTAATCCTCGATGCGGTGGATGTCCAGAATGATGTCCACGATCTCGCCGATCATCTCAACATCGCCAGGGGACCGGTTCTTTTTGTCGGTCAGCTCCATGAGCTCGTCGCACATCTCATCCTTCAGGTGATTCAGTTTATCCAGCATGACTTTATCTCCTTTCTTATGCTACCCGCTCAACGATCAGATTGTTGTTTGCAATGCTGACAGCCTGCGTACTGGTGTTTTTAACCGCTACGGTCACGCAGCAGCCGCGCGGCACCTCGATGAAAGCAGCCACAAAAACGTTGAAGTAATTTTCGACTGCCGCCGGGGTGACAATGGCGGTCGCACTGGTCAGCGACTCACTGCCGACAGCCAGCGCCACGGAAATGGGTCCCACGGTGCCGCCGGTGGGAATGGCGATATTGCCGCCAAAGCTTACTTTGAAACGGGCCCGGCACTGCCCGCTGGGCAGACCGCGCAAGGTCACAAGGCCGCTTCCCTCACGGTGCACGATACAAGCAGGGGCTTTCACTGCGGTCTCGGTCAGGGGAAGGTTTTCCCCCGCCGCCACGATGACGGTGTTGGAGTTGCTAAATTCAGCCATTTTATCGGCTCCTTTCATAGAAAAACGCCGGGACTTTTGCCCCGGCGCTCTGGTTTGCAAAATCAGCTCAGGGGCTGAACATTTCCCATTTTGGAAAAAGTTGCCGTGATTCGGTTATGCGCAGTTGCCGCAGCCACAGCCGGTCCCACAGCCATAGTAAATGGCGTTGGGGTTGGGCACCTGATAGGCAGGCACGGGAGCTTTCTGCTGCAGAGTCCCGATGATCTGGTTGGTCTGCGCGTTCATCGCGGTGGTCAGGAACGCGCTCTGGCGATCCTGAGAAGCAGCCCGGCGCAGCTCGTTGTTCTCGCTCTGCAGGGTGGCGATCTTATCGTTGGTCAGGAAGTCGAGCACCGCGCGGGTGTTGCTGTTCTGATTCTCGATGATGTCCCGGGTGTTGTTGTTCATGGCGTTCTGCGTTGCGCAGAAGCCCTGCTGCATCTGGTTCCGGGTGTCGCACTCCTGAGTGGCCAGATTGTAGTTAACGCCCTGGATCGCGGTCTGGGTCTTGCAGCAGCAGTCTGCCAGCTGTGTAGCCAGAGCATTCTGACCCTGCATCAGCGCAACGTTGGTGCCGTTGAAGCCCTGCTGCATGGCGTTGGTGACACCGTTCAGGCCCTGCTGCACGCCGTTGAAGCCCTGAAGCATCCCGGTGTTCATGGCATAGAAGCCGTCACACAGGCCGCTTTCCAGCCCGTTCAGCTTGTTCATGACGCTCTGGTTGTCGAAGCCGCGCTGCAGGTCCGCCTGTGTTACGGCGCTGGTCATATAAGGCGAAGCGCCGCCCATGCCGCCGCCCCAGCCAAAGCCGCCCATGCCGCCCCAGCCGAACATGCCGAAGATCAGGAAGAGGACGATCCAGCCCATCCAGTCGCCGCCCCAGCCGTTGAAGCCGTTGCTGTAGCCGTTGGCGGGTTGTACCGGCATGGTCAGAACCGTGCTATCAGAAGAAAGAGACATAGTTTTACTCCTTTACGTTAGATTTTGAAATTTATTCTAAATGCGGCCGCATTTCAGAATCCAAACATGTTTTTCATGCCGTTGAGCATCGGCGCGATCTGCTGCGCCCGCTGCTGAATGGCGTTGAGCTGCTGTTGTGAGAGCTGGCCGGAGGTGAGCATCTGGCTTATCATCTCCTGCGGGTTTTTGCCCTGCATCTGGCCCATAAACTGCTGAAACTGCCCACCAATAGGGTTCTGGGTCTGTCGGCCCATCGAATTAAACAAGCTGCTGCCCATCGCTTAGCCCTCCTTTTCCGGCTTCGGCACTTCTTGCTTTTCCAAAGCCGCCAGCTTTGCCGCCAGCGCGTCAAACTCCTTACGAGTGACATACTCCCCGCTTGCGGCTTGTGCGGCTGCAATCGACGCTTTGGGGCCGCTGGTGCGTTCCTTGTAGTCGTAGATGCGGAGCGGGAACGGCCTTCCGTCCTGCCCCACTTCTTTGATGTAAAAGGTATCGGAATCGGCATCCAGCAAAAGCACACGGCTCCCGTTGGCGACCAGATAGCCTCGGGCTGCCGCTTCACCCTGTACCCAGATAAAGCCGCTGTCAGTCGGTGCGGCCTGCCCCTGCATTGTCGGTATCATGACGGGCTGGGGCTGGTACTGTGCTGCCCTGAGCTGTTCAAGCTGCCCTTGCGGCTGTTGCGGGTAAAACACTTGAGGGTATCCGTTATAAATCGGCATCGTTTTCCTCCTTATACCAGTAGTAGATCGGGCATTCCGCGCCGCTGTCCCAGCTGTCCCACCAGTCGCCGTTGATGACGGCCAGAACGTGGCCGGAGCAGCCCAGTACATACACGCCTTTTGGGTACTCCCGGGCAAAATCTGCCACGGTGTAACAGGCGGAGCAGTCCGCCTCCACCATGCGGCGCTTGTAGCCCTGCTTTTGGAGGTATGCGCCCCATGTGCGGTTGGCGCTGGGCATATCGCCGAGGGCGTAACCAGTGAGCGCAAGGCTGATATAAGCTTGCTCCCAGCTCTGGCCGGTGGCCGCTGCTACCGCCCGAACAGCACAGTCTCCAACGCCGCTCCCGTGGGGGTTGGGGTTAAACTTGTGCCACATGGCGCTCCCCTCCCTTTGCGCCCATAGTACCTTTTCTGCTAAATCCGTGCGTTAAACGAACGTCAAACGAACGCCAAAAAAAGAAGAGCGCCCACACAGCATAGGGCTGTATGAGCGCTCAAGCATTTGCACGCAGGGCGTATAAAATTTTCAAAAAGCCTTGACAATTGCACGCAATGCGTGTATGATAAAGACAGTGAAAGACCCCGAACAAACACATGGAGGTAACAATTATGAAAAAGCTTACTGCTGACGAGTTCGCAACTAAGGTTATGGCCACCGGTACCGAAATTGAGTGCGACAACGGCGTTTGGATGATTTACGCGCACCTTACCGATGATGGCGACGTCAAGACCTCTCATCTGGACGCTCGCGACCTGATGGTCACTACCAGCATCGAACTCTCCGATGAAGAGGGTGAGGCACTCATGAACGGCAATCTGGACGACGTTGAGAGACAGGCCGTCGTGGAAGATCTTTACCCGAAGTATCTTGAAGCTCTGGAAGATATGGAGTAAAGAAAAGTCCCCAGCCGATGTGCGAACATCGACCGGGGAGATTTAAGAAGGAGAAAACTATGTATACTACCGCAGAACTGTTCGCTATCGCAACCGACCCGAAAACATCCCGGGCAGCGTTCCTCAACAATGTCACCCTCAGCATCCCGGATGATGCCGACGGGCGCGTGGATCTGGATGCCGAGAAGGCAAGACTGTCCACCATCTGGGATTTAGCTCATCTTCCAATGCGTGAGCTGGTGGCCCGCACTGGTCTGTCGCAGACCGCTTTTGCAAAGCAGGCGGGCGTCCCGCGGCGCACCGTGCAGGACTGGTGCGGAGAAAAGCGTGCGTGCCCGGCGTATGTCCGCTTTTTGCTGGCTGAGCATTATAATCTTCTGTAAAACAAAAAATCCCCTGCTTTTCCTACAGAACGCCTCGCGTGGCACGCAAGGCTTCAGAAAAGCAGGGGATTCTTACTCAAAAACTTTTGCAATTCCGTCCAGCCGAGCCGAAACCGACTGGCGGCAGTAGTGGACCTGCGCTGCAATGTCCGGCAGTGGGAGCCGCTCAACGTACCGCAGTAAGGCTATCTTACGGTCTACCCTCCCAAGCGGTGCGCTTTTGATGGCTGCGGTCATCTGCTGTCGGTCAAGTCCTTGCAGCGCAGCGGGCAGCACCACACGAGCCGCCGCCACAGGCAGTACCGAGCCAGAAAGGCTGCGGCAGCTGTCCGGCGTTACGCACCATATTGCCAAGCACGGCAAACTGGTGACAAAACGTCACCATTTTGTTGACATTGCCGGGATGGTATGTTTTCGTGAGGCCGCGAAGACGTGCGCAGACCATTTTCGTGAGGTCACGAAATTGCTCTTGTGCGGCGTACATTTTGTTGGTGTCAACAAAATGCTCGTATGCAGTGCCCATGATATCCTCCTTTAGCCGTTTTCAAACGAAATTGATTTGTTTGCCCACATCACGCATTCCTCTAGTTTTGTCATGGCAAGAGACTTTTCACGTCCATCATGGCAAACATCATTGATACATTTTTCAAGTTGTTTTGCACTGTCAAGGACAAACTTCATCCTGTCCTGCTGGAAGCCAGTTACTTTTCTTGAATCGAGCCTACTCATTGCTTTACTCCTTGCTATCCAAAACGGTTACTGCGTACACGTGGAGGCTTTCCAACTTTTCGATAACAGCCGTATAAGTTGCTTCCGTTGCGATGTGTGCAATGCGCTCCAGCTTGTTGTTCTCTTTTGATGCAGCGATAATTTCATCCGCAGATATGCGTTTCATGGATTCGATCAAATCGAGCAAATCTTCGACATTTACTGCGTTCATGTGTTATGCCTCCTTACAGTGTGATTTTCTCAGCGTTCGCCTTGTCTTTCGCATCCAGAGCGTCGTAGTACGCCTGTGCCAGAGTCTCCACTTCTGCGATGTCGTCCTCCGTCAGCAGGCCACTGTCCAGATGAGTGTACGCCTTGTCCAACCAGTATGCCACATCGCGTCCTGCGGCGATTTCCCGCTTGATGCTGCGCAAGGTCAGGTCGTGCCGCGCTTTACTTTTGATAGCCATAATGTATATCTCCTTTAAGTGGTAGTCATGGACGCAATGGCGTCCTCAAGATTTTTTACGACAAGATTCACGTCCCGCTGGTAGTCCAGCTTGATGCCAGCGCCGTCGCTCGCTTGCACCACGGTGTCGGGCGCGTAAGCTGTGAGGGCTTTGTAGGCGGCAATTTCGGCAGGGAATAGCGGAGTTTCTATTGGGGTGGCGAGAATTGCGGTTAGTGACATAGGCGTTTGTTGCAGATATTGCTGTAACTCTCCCAGAGATGTGATGTTTTTAAATCTAACGTATAAGGCCGTTTTGGTGATCGTAAAAACATCAGGTGTAAGCCATGTACCACCATTGGCTCCAAGTGCTAAAGCGGAGCAAAACGCATTTGCATCAGCAGTATCTGTATCAGTTATTTTTAAATTTTTAACTGCACGTAGAAAACGTATGCCGTTAGTGGTCGAGCTTGCGGCAAAACCTGAGCTGTCAGAAAAAACCATTGTTGTTACCATCTGCACCTTCACCCCTCTCTCCAAGTCTACCTCGTCGCACACCCATTGCTGGCCCGTGCTGTCGGTGTAGTTGCCGCCAGAGGTGACAGGGATGCCGGGTAAGCCGTTGGGAGTGGGGAGGGTGAGAGTTTGCGTTTTGCCGTTTCCATCGCTCAAGGTGACCGTTATGCTCCCGCCGTCGCCTGCGCTCACGATAGGCACAGGTGCATCTGGCGTGGGTGTGCCGTCCTGCGTGCTCTTACCGTACACGGTCAGGCCGCACAAGGGCGCAGGGAAAGCGTCGTCAACGGAGATGGGGTTGCCTGTCTCCGTGCCTGTGAGGATGTTCTGCCGTGCCTTTACTGCGCTGATAGCGTCACCTGTGGCTTTTGCATCGGCAGCTTCGCCCTCGTGGGTGAGGGTGGTGTCCAGTGCTACGGCAGGGCCGGGGTCACCCTTCTCGCCTTTGAAATCGCCGTTTGCAATGCCGTCCTTGAGCTCCTGCAGGCTGTCAGCAGCTTCCTGAGCGCTTTGGCTGGAATTGCCTGCACTGGTGGCGGCTTCGCTGGCGGCGGTCTGTGCGGCTTTTGTGGAGGCTTCCACCTGCTTGAGGGCCTTGTCCCGGGCTGTGTCCACAGCCTGTGTGGCGGCGGTCTGCTTGTCACCGATGGCTTTCAGCGCGTCTTCTTTGGCGGTGATGGTGTCAGAAAGAGCCTGTCCGGCCTTTTTGGCAGATGCCCCGGCCTGCTGTGCTGCCGTCTGCGCATCGGTCTTTGCCTGCTCTGCGGCGGTGGCATCGGTGTGTACAGCATCTACCAGCTGCTGCCATGCAGGGGTGCCCGGTTCCGGCTCTGTGCCGTCCTCTGTGCCGGAGTTGGCACTTACACGGTAGTGCAGATCTGCGCTGGTGACGGTCTTGGTGCCGTCGCTGCCCTCAAAGGTGATGCAGCCATTGCCGGGCTGTGCGGTCACGCTGGCGGGCACGGCCACATAGCCGTCCACCACCAGCGAGGATGCCGGGTCTTTGCCGTCCGGCACGTGCCAGAAAGCCCGGATGGTCATGCCTTCCCACTCGCCGGTGGCATCGACGTGCAGGCGGTACACGCCCCGGTTCTTGGTGTAGCCAAAGCGCACCAGCTGCTCATAGCCCGGCACTTTGACGACGCCATTGGATGCGAGAGATACGCTTTGCTCGATCATGCTTTACTCCTTGTTGATGGTAGGCTTCTTTTCTGCCAGCGCCTTTTTCATCATGCTGACGGCCTTTTCGATCACGCTGTCCAGCACTTCATCCGTGATGAAAGGCTTCAGCCAGTCCGGCAGTGCGCCGCGCAGCGCAGCAAAGACCTGCGCCTTTTTCTTTGCGCCCTGACCGCTGCCCATGATGCTGTCCTCGGCGATGGTCACAAGCTCCAGCGCCCACTGCTTGACGTACTGCTTGTACCCCAGCCGAATGGCACCAACGGCCAGCGCGGCAAAGCCAATGAGCATCAGTACCAGTGCGATAGGTGCGGGGATAAAGTTAAACATTGCTTCCATGATTTGTTACTCCTTTCAGTAGGTAGTTGTTGATATCGGATTTGCTTTTTTGCATACCTTCGCGGTTATTGCCGGACAGCTGCGAGTCCAGAAGATTTTGCACGCCAACAAGGACGAGACGCATCTCTTCATCGAGGCCGTCAAAGCGGCGCAGGTCTCTTGCAAGGGCCTGTGCGTGCTGAAGCTGTCCCTGTTCCAGCACGCCAAGTCTTTTTTCGAGCGTATCCATCCGCTTGTTCTGAGCATCGTCGGGGGCCTGTGCCTTTTTGATGTACTTGTGGATGATGTCCAGCACCTTGTCAATGGTGATGGCCGCAGCGCACAGGCTGCCCAGGATGCCAAGCACCCACAGTAAAGCTTCTTTTTCGGTCATTTACCCTCCCGGAGACGGGTCAGGCCCTTCTTGCGGATGATACCCGCATAGTCCTTGTATGCGTGGGACATGTCAACGTTGGTGGTCACACCGGGTACACGGGCCTTGCTGGTGTACTGCCACATGCCAAAGGGCCAGCTGGGAGCAGGCTTCTTCGTGCGGTATGCCGCCAGCCACACATCGTATGGTTTCAGCTCTGCACCGCCCATGTACAGGAAGGTGTTGCCGAACCACAGGCCTGTGTAGAGCAGAGCGTACACGCCCCAGCTTTCCACCGTGCTCAGCATGTAAGCTGTCAGGTTGGTCAGCGCGGCCTTGCCCAGCGGCTTCTGCACCTCGTCCTCGATGTCCACCGCCACCGGCAGCTCAAAGCTCCGGCCGGTGAGCAGCTTCTTGAAGTAGGCCAGCTCCTTGTCGGCCTGCTCCCGGTTGACCGCCTTGAAATAGCCATACACGCCGCAGGGGATGCCCAGCCGCTTGCATTCTGCGTAGTTGCGGGCAAACTGCGGGTCAGTGTAGGGGGCACTGGGCCGGCCCGCTGCGCTGTTGCCCATGGCGCGAATCATTACGCCGTCTACCTTGCCGCTCGCCTTTACCTTGTCCCAGTTGATCGTGCCCTGATGCCGGGACACGTCCATGATTTCAGCCATAGTGTCCTCCTTACTGCGTGATTTCCTCAAAGCCGCTCTTGATAAGAATCGCCTTCACCTTCTCCTTCAGCAGGCGGGGGCAGCGCTCGTACAGAGCCTTTGCATCCTCCATAGTCTCAGCATACATGATTTCCTGTGCCCACAGCTTCGCCATCATACGTACCATCCTTTCTAATTTTTGTGTGATTTTATGCATAAACAATCTCGCTCATTTCAAGCAAGCATTGCCTGAGCATCTTGTTTTCTTCCTGCAGTGCCGCCACCGTCTCCGGCAGCTTCTCCCGGGCTTCGGCCTTTTTGCGCTCTTCTTCCCGCGCAACCAGCTCTTCGGCGGTGTAGCGGATGTACTTCTGGATGGGCACCTGTTCCACCCATTCCTCCTGCGCCTGAACGCCGGGACGGTCGATGATTTTCTGTACGTCCCTGCCGCCGTTGGGGTACTCGGTCACGGTCTCCCAGTGCCACTGCTCCTCCACGCCCTCTACGGCGGGGTGCTCCACTGGCTCGGTGTCGTCCACCAGATACCCAAGGGTCAGGT
>ERZ773188.704-NODE-704-length-40870-cov-5.368173_pt1 | contig 40870 bp, 30 predicted proteins | sample MGYA00581011_ERZ773188 | MGnify/ENA primary metagenome ERZ773188 (study PRJEB29015, sample SAMEA2737798) | human gut metagenome | biome: human gut; feature: human-associated habitat; material: faeces | place: China | collected 2012 ...
AATCTTATCAGGAGGTGGCTGATGAAGTGGGAGTGAGCAAGGTGACGGTGTTCAACCATCTTTCGAAGGCGATGGACTGGATTAAGGAACAATTTAAATGAGCAAGACAATGACAAACAAGGAATTTAACAAGAGTAAAGAAGAGAAGCGACAGATGTTCTTCGATATGCAGGAGCATCCCGATCGCTATACCGACGAGCAGGTGGAACGTTTGCTTGCCGATGAAGACGTAAAGGATTTCTTTCACGATATGGCGATGGTTAGGATGGCGATGAAAAAAGGAAATCCAAAGAAAGTGAATGTAGACGAAGCGTGGAAGAAGTTTGCTGATAAGCAAGGATTAAAGGCCAACGAAGCTTCTGGTAAAACATCCAGCAATCACTGGAAGATAGCAGCATCCATCATTGGCATTGTTTTCCTCTCAGGCATTACTTTCGCTGCAATTCATTCAGGCATTTTCCGTTTCTCTTCTTCGGATGAGGCTAAACAAGCCAAGACGGAGCAAGTATCTTCTACTTCTGATTTTAACAAGATGGATAACATCAAGGTGAGTGCTACGGAGAAGGCTGATAGTCTCGACCTCAAACCTGTTGTCTTTGACAATACCGAGTTGGGCGATGTCGTGTCGCAGCTTGCTGCCTTCTATCATGTCAAGGTGGAATTCGGCAAAGCTGAATCACAGCATATTCGTATCTTCTTCAATTGGGACAAGACTAAGACATTGAAGCAGAATCTCGAAATATTGAATGCTTTTGAGCGCATACAGATAACGGAAGTGGATGGAACTTTAAGAGTGGAGTAAGTTATGAAAAAGATTGTTTTTAACTTAATGTTGTTGATGATAAGCATGGGTATGTCTGCCCAACGCATTACCCGACAATATAATAATGTGTCATTCTCTGCGGCATTGAAGGATTTGAATGCTCGACAGGATAAGTATGTCATCAACTTTGTGTATGACGAGTTGGAGGATTTCAAGGTGACGAAGAGCATCAAAAATGAAAGTGTTCCTGATGCCATCATGAACTTGATAGGCTTTTATCCTATCAAGATGAAACAAGTGGATAATGTTATTATCGTTGAATGTATCCAAAAGGCTTCTAACAGAATGATGGGACGCATCGTGGACACTCATCATCAACCTGTCGATTTCGCCAATGTTTCACTTCTGAATGTCAATGACTCTTCGTTTATTACTGGTGGTGTGACCAATGAAAACGGACAATTTGTAATACCTTGCAATGCTCAAAAGGCTATTGTAAAAGTAACATGTGTAGGATATAACACTTATCGCAATATCTTTAGTACTGGCAAAATAGGTACAATAGCCTTAAGCGAAGCTACGCTAAATCTACAAAAGGTAGTCGTGAAAGGTCATCGGAAGATTTATAAGTCAGACGGAACAAAGCTTATCGTGGATGTTCAGAAATCTGTATTAAGCGATTTTGGAAGTGCCGATGATGTTGTTGCGCAATTACCAACAGTGTCAGGTAGCGATGGCAGCTATTCTGTCTTTGGACGGGGAATTGCAGATGTATATATCAACAATCGTAAGATGAGGGACAAAAGTGAGTTGAGCCGCTTGAATTCCAAGGATATTTCTACGATAGAGGTAATCAACAATCCTGGGGTAGAGTATGATGCAGACACCCACGCTGTCATTAAAATCAACTTGAAACATAAGGTTGATGGAGGATTAGGCATCAGAACTTCTGTATTTGACAGCCAAGGCAGAAAAAACTCTGATTCGGAACAGGTGCAGCTCACTTACGATACCGAGAACATAAATGGATTCCTTTCTTTTACCAATTCAAGCAGTAGATATAAAACAGACCAAACCAATAAGGAACAGACTTTGGCTGATCATTCTGTTTGGAATATGGAAAGTGATATGCCTAAATGGAATTCCAATTATTATAATCAAACCATTAACGGAGGTATCAGTGCAGAATTGGCAAAGAATCATACCATTGGCGCAAGTTTGTCATACTCCAAGGAAACGGACAAATGGGGAGGACATTCTGCCAGCCAAATGTTTCATGACAATCTTCTGTTTGAAGATTTATCCTCTAACATCCATTCTCATGCAAACTATGATCAATGGATAGGAAACATCTTCTACGATGGAAAATTCTCCCAAAAATGGAAAATGACGTTGAATGCTGATTATGTTAGCAGAAAAGCTGCAGATAGCCGTCTTAATCAAGAGTCTGGAAGCATGACGGATGCGCATGAGGTGAAAAATGAAAATGAGACTACTCACGACATCTATGCAGGGAATATGAAAATCAATTATCAAGCCAACAAAAACTTGACTTTTAACATAGGTGCTGATGCAAGTTATGTGGAAGAAGAAAAAGATTATCAGAGCCTTGAAAACGAGAAGTCAAGCGCAACGAGTCGTCTTCATGCAGAAGAAACAAAACTCGCCGCCTTTGCCGGATGCAATGTATCTATCGCCAAATTGTCTGCCCAACTGGGAATGCGATTTGAGTCATTTCGTATGCTGTATCGTGATGCCATCTCCCAAAATAGCTTGGTGGATAAGACTTATCGTCATTTTTATCCTTTCTTCTCATTGTCTTTGCCTGTAAAGAATGTCGAAATGGGATTAAGTATGACCACCAAGGTAAAACGTCCAAGCTATTACGAACTTAGAAACAGCGAAGAATATTTTAACCGTTATTCCATCGAGGCAGGTAATCCATGGCTACTTCCACAATATACGACAGATATATCCTATTCGTTGCAATGGCATCAATTGCGTTTCTCAGTCGATTATCAAAGGATAAAAGATTACATCATCTCAACGAATATCATTCAGCAGGCATCCCCATTGGTGGCAATGTCAAAGCCTGAAAATTTTCCGCATTATTCTGCAGTAAATGCAAGTTTGGCTTATCATACGAATGTGGGTGTTTGGGAACCATATTTCAACCTTAATATGATGCGAACTTATATGTCACTCTATAATACGGATGGAAGAAAAATCAAGAATGACAAGCCTTACATATCAATGTCGTTCAACAGCTATTTCAACTTGCGCCACCATTGGATGCCTTACGTACTGCTAAGTTACAATTCTGATGGAAACATGAGGGAATATCTGGTTAAACAGGCATTATGGTTTAGCCTAGGAGTAACCAAGCATTTTGCTGACAATGCATGGTTGGTAAGGCTGAGTCTTAACAATATCCTCGGCACAAAAGAACGAGAGACAAGATATGCCTCAGATTACATATTCGACAAAAGCAGTTTCAAGGATGGTCGCCGCATCAGCCTCTTGGTAAGATATACATTCAAAGACAAAAAACGCTATAAGGGCGAAAGTGCTGCAAGTGAAGAAATAGATAGACTATAAACTCTCTCAATACATGATTCCGCAACAAAGCGGAAAAATAAAATTCTGTGTGATGAAGTTTGCCAATATTTTTCTAATGGGTAAACTTAATCCACAGAATTTCTTTTAGAGATTCTCTAGTTAAAAAATATATATTTCTTTGTGTGTCACATAAATTATTGTATTTTTGCAGACAAAAAGAGTTGTTTGACAAGCAAACGTATGCAATTTGCAGAATTTAGCACTATTGCCAAATCATTACCTCAATTGAGGTGAAACACTCATAAATCGCTCATTTTAAGCTATTCTGAATGTTTGGGCAGATTTTTTAGAATAAAAGAATGCCTAAAAAGGCAAAAAATAGTGAAATAGAGCATTTGTTCCTCCGTAGTCGGACAATTAAGATGGAAAGAACATATAAAAAAGCATAAAAAGTTTCTGATTTTTCTCATAAACAAATTAGATTTCATATCTTTGCGCAAAATTAGAAACAATGACAGAACTATTGAGTATATTATACAAGCTGCGGATATTCACTTTGGATGAACTTTCTGAGGCTCTGAAAGACAAGGTGAAATCGGTGGAAGCGTTGCTTGCTCGGTACAAGCAACAAGGGTGGATTGTGGCTATACGGCGCAATACCTATTTCGCGACAACCTCGAAAAGGTGATGCGACTGGTGGAGATACTCAACTATTTCCATGACAGGCCTTTGCTGTCTAAATCTGCTGTTCGAGGATAAAGAGATGGTCAATAGAATCAAATTTCATCCTATGGCTTTGTGGAAGACAAGGAGTCGTTGAATGTTTTTCTGTAAATTTTGAAAAAAGTTGTTGTTTTGCTTAGTTTTTTGATTCCCTCAACTGTATATACAGTATATGGACTATAAAACAGAGAATAGGCTATGAGTAAATATCTGATAAGTTTGATTTTGCTTTCGGTGATAAGTATGGGCGTTTCTGCCCAACGTATCACTCGACAATATAATAATGTGTCATTTTCTGCGGCATTAAAGGATTTGAATGCCAAACAGGATAAGTATGTCATCAACTTTGTGTATGACGAGTTGGAGGATTTCAAGGTGACAAAGAACATCAAGAATGAAAGTGTTCCAGATGCCATCATGAACTTGATAGGTTTTTACCCTATCAAGATGAAACAAGTGGATAATATTATCATTGTAGAATGTATTCAAAAGACTTCTAACAGAATGATGGGACGCATTGTAGACACTCACCATCAACCAGTCGATTTCGCCAATGTCGCTTTGCTCAATGTTAGTGATTCCAGTTTAATCACGGGTGGTGTAACAAATGAGAATGGTCAGTTCGTAATTCCTTGCGAGGTGAAAAAGGCGATTGTGAAAGTGAGTTGTGTGGGCTACAAAACTTATTGTAATGCATATCGTACCGGTGAGGTTGGTGCCATAATCTTGGAGGATGCAACAATTAATCTGCAAAAAATTGTGATTAAAGGACATCGCAAATACATTTCAAGAGAAAACGGAAGACTTACTCTCAACGTTCAAAATTCCAATTTGAAAAATATTGGCAAGGCCACAGATGTTATCAAATATATTCCTGGGATGCTCTATACAAATGGAAAGTATGAGGTGTTCGGAAAGGGAGAGCCTGTCATCTATATAGATGGAAGAAAGCAGACTAATACTTCAGGGTTGTCACTCCTTTCTTCTACCAACGTGAAGTCTGTACAGCTCATAACTAACCCTGGGGCAGAATACGATGCAGAAACAAGGAGTGTCATAAACATCACTACCGTACACCATTCCTTGGATGGACTTTCTGGTATCGTGGGTGCGGAAATCTCCAAACATAAGAATTTGTCTAACAACGAGGAGGTCAACCTCAACATCCACAAGGGAGCTTTGGATGTATTCCTCGCATATCAATATGACAATACGAGAAGTGACATCAGATATGATGTTAACCAGTTCAATTACGAGCAAGATACATTTCATGAGATTTCTGCTTCTGAATATTCCGACCGCTCTCACTCTCATGACTATAATGTTGGTATGAATTATGCCATAAACAAGAATCACACTATCGGCGGAAGATATTTGGGAAGCATCTCCAACTACAAGATGCTCGACTCTCCTTTCGACTATATGCAGACGTACAAGAATGATGAACTGCTGACATCTACAGACAACAAGACTGAAGAATCTGAAAAGGAAAGGTTTCACAATGTCAATCTGTATTATATCGGCAAACTAACAGACAACCTACAGCTCAACTTGGATGCCGACTATGTTTATGCTCAACTGAAACATAAGCAACAAGTGAGCGAGACAAGTAGAATAGATGTTGTCTCCGAAATCACGCATATGCAAAACGACCAGCGAAATCGTGCGACTGCACTCAAAGGGGTGTTTGCTTGGAACATGAATAAGAATAATAGGCTTGATTTCGGAACGGATTTCAGTAAAATCAGTTCATGGGGTATGTCTGTAAACGAAGAAGGGAAGATAGCCGATGACCAATTCAAGAATAAGGAAACCAAGTATGCAGGATTTGCCACTTTTCGTTTGTCTGCCTCCAAATGGAAAGGAAGCATCGGGCTTCGCTATGAGTACATTCATGCCATCAACACAGACCAAGGAGAAGTAAAGAACAAGACCAATTATTCGGACTTACTTCCATCCCTTTCTCTTTCCACTATGTTTGGGAGAGTGGGGATGAATCTTGATTTCAGTAGCAGGGTCAGCCGTCCTTCGTTTCGGCAGTTGAACAACAGTGTGAGCTACAACAATCAATACCATTATGAGCAAGGCAACATTTATCTGAAACCGCAATACGTGTATGATACAGAACTTAGTGTGAATTATAGCATATTCGACTTCAAGTTGGATTATCAGTATATCAAGGATTATATCCATCCGACTGTCGTTGCTGTATCCGGCAAACCTGGAACGGTAACTTGGATGTCAACCAACGCCAAGGATTTCCAGCAACTAGGAGCGCAATGTGTTGTTTCACCTGTTTTTGGTTGTTGGCGACCTACTTTGACGGTGGGTGTCTATAAACCTTATTTCACGCTATCATATAATGGAGAGCAATTAGACTACAATCATCCATACGGTCTCTTCGCTTTCCAAAATGTAGTGGCACTAAGGAACGATTGGCTTTTTCGATGTGATTTCTTTTGGAACATTAAGGGACATCATGGCATCTACGAGCAAAACGGTTATTCGTCATTCAATATGATGGTACAGAAACAGTTACTTAAAAAGAAATTGACGATAACAGTGAAAGCAGAGGACTTGTTTGATAGCTCGAAGTTGAACGATGTAAAGAGGGTTAATTTTGTGGTGCAGAACAGAAAGGTGAATAACTTCAATCGCTGCATCATAGCTTCCATCAGTTACAACTTCAATAGTTTCAAAGATAAATACAACGGAAGCGGTTCTGCTGAGGATGAGATTAATCGTTTTTAGAAAAGTATTGGTTTTCAAATCAACCTCTAAAATGCAATACCCAAATTCTGTGTGATGAATATCTCAGGATTTATTAACCGAGATGTTCATCCACAGAATTTTCACTTATCAATATCAATCGTTAAAAAACATACATTTTATTGTGTATCCAATAAATTGTTATATTTTTGCAAACGAAAAGAGTTGTTTGACAAGCAAACATATGCACATTGCAGAAATTAGAACCGTTGCAAAATTATTACCTCTATTGATGTAAAACACTCATAAATCGCTCATTTTAAGATGTTCTGAATATCTTAAAATAAGTGTTTGGTGAGTTTTTAATCTCTGTGGTGTCTGTGGCTTTATCTGCTTTTACGGTTAATTATCTGTAAATAAACAATACGATAGAGTTGTAATCAAATAAAAATATGTATTTTTGTATCCGAATAGCGTATTTAAAAAGAGATCCGATGGCTTAATGAATCGGAGAACAGATAGAAAGAGTAATATTCAGAATAGCTTATGAATAAAGAAAAAGACGATTTCTTCCTCCATTCCAACGAGGTGAATCATATCAACAGAGAAGATTACGACAAGATAGAATTATTGGTGAATGCGGCAAAGGCTTTTGCCCGCAGCACCTACCAGTGCGTCTATATCATCGACTATTTTCATCAGGACTTCATCTATGCATCAGATAACCTCGCTTATCTCTGCGGATTGGAACCGGAGCAGTTGATGGACGCAGGCTATCAGATGTATATCGACCATGTTCCGGAGGCCGACCTGCAGATGCTGCTCGAAGTGAACAAGAAAGGTTTTGATCTTTTCAATGAATTGCCTGTGGGCGACCGTCTGGACTATACCATCTCGTACGACTTTCATCTTACCAATGGCAGGCATAGCCGATTGATTCATCATCACCTCACTCCGATACTTCTTTCTGATGATGGAAGAATCTGGCTTGCCCTCTGCACCGTATCATTGGCAGCAACCGATGAACCGGGACATATCATCATGCAGAAGAATGGTGAGCGTAGCTATTTTGAATATTCCACGTTACGTCACAAGTGGGAAAAGAAAGAAGGCGTAACCTTGAGCGAGACTGAGAGAGATGTTTTGAGATTGTCTGCCCAAGGTTACACGATGAATGATATTGCCGACCGACTATGCAAGTCGGTGGATACGATAAAGGCTTGCAAGCGCAACCTTTTCGCCAAGATAGGCGTGAAGAACATTGCCGAGGCGCTGTTTCATGCCACGAACTATCAGATGATATAATCGCAATCATATCTCTTCCAACAATGGCGAGAGATAGAACTTGGGGAAGTATTTCACCTCCTTGCTTTCCGCAAGGTTTGCGAGAATGTTGGCACAATAGCCGGCGGCAATATATGCCCCGATGCCCAGTTGCGGGAAAGACTCATTGGAATAATGCCTGATGGCTTCATCTATCCAAGGCACGGGCATCTGCCAGAACATACCGTACTGCGAGATATACTTGCCCAGTGAGCAACGGAAATCATCCGTTCCTTTTTTCACTACTTCGCTGAATGGATAGCCTTTCGGTTTCTCTACAGCGAGAAAGGCAGCCTTGCCAAGATTGACGGCATGGATAACGGTGATGCCCTGCTCCTTACATTTCTCATCGAAAGCAAAAGAGGCTTCGTTGTCATGCAAGGTTGCATTCACCACATACCGGATGCCCGACAAGTCGCATGCATCCACATCTTCCATCGTCAGCGTATCCTTTTCTATGCGATAGATATGAAATCTATCTTCCTGCCGAGAGCTTTCATGGAAGTCATGGCGCAAGGCACAGGAAGCTATCAAGCTTCCCATGTCTGCGCCACTAATCAACAATTTTATTGGGTTGTTCATTTATAGAGAGATTTATTGTCATTACACCATTACCGGATGCTGCAGACAGATTACATTCTGTTCTTCTGACTTTCTCCTGCACCCGTACCCTTATATTTGCTTCTTGTAGTGTTGAACTTATATCGTATAGTAAGAGACACTTTGCTTGTTGACAGTCCATCATACACCATTTCCTTCATTTTGCCAAAATGAGCAATCATGTGACTATTGTTTGTTCCAAACAAATCATAGATGAAGAGCTGAAACGACAAACGGTTTTTCAAGAAAGCCTTATATACGGAAACATTCGTACAAAACATAGGCTTGTATAGATACTGGTTCTCCTCATGGCCTTTTGTAATATACGACATCATCCACGTAAACATTCCCAGCTTGGTGTTGAGGGTATTGTCAAAACGGAATGAAGCCATTGGCTTGTTGAGTGATTTTCCATCGTGCGTCTCCATATCAAACCATTGCTTGTCAATGGATGCGGTAAACGAAGGATACCAAATGCCAAACGAAGGGCGCAAGTTGATGGATGCCTCTACGTCATTATACGAATTCCCATTCACAGGCTTCATCAAGCCTATTGCAGGATTATCCTTATAAGTCTCCACTGTGGATATAATCGGATTGGAAGTATGGCTGTAGGTCATGTCGAATGTCAACCATTTGTAAGCCAACTCGTAGTTGAGATTTCTACTTATCTGAGATACCAGAAATGGATTTCCCGTTTCATACGTGTATCGGTTGTCATACTGAATGCCACTGCGCAAATTATGATAGGAAGGACGATTAATGTCGGCTGCATAGCTCAATTGCATCTGTACCTTGCCTACAGGCATCGATAAGCTAAGCGATGGGAACCAATTGCCGTACGACTTGCTTTGCCCAGGCATATACTTACCATATTCATAGTAATTGAAGTCGATGTACTCGTATCTCATACCTGCCTCCAAACTCAGATTACCGAAATCTCTTGAATAGGTCAAGAATGAAGATGTCATACTTTCTGTAATACGGCTGTCGTCATCCGATACCAAGTTGGTTGGCACCACTTGATACTTTGAGGTACGATGGGTGTTGGAATATTCACCACCCAAAGATAAGTCGCCGCCCAACAGAGGATAAGAAAGAACCAGTTTGGAAGCGAGCAGATGATAGTCCTTGTTAGTCAAGCTATGAGCCGTTTGGCTTTGTGCATTCATCCCCACTTCCTGGTATTGCTCTTTGGTAACATCGTTCTGGTATTCCTTCGACCATAGCCAATCTGTATTGAAATCGATGCTGAGCTTACCAATCTTTCCTACATAGTAAATATTGCTTGAAAGATTATTCTTCTGCCAAAAGAAATCAGCATGACTGTCAGAATTTTCAGACAATTCTTCGTCTTGCAATATAGAAGAACTCATATCGCCGTTCCATGTTTGCTTAGGATTTCTAAGAAAACCAAAGTTGGCACCTATAGAGTTGTTGGCATCCAACTGGTAGCTGGCATCCAGGCGAAAGTTCATGGCTTCGATAATACCTACTTGTCTTATCTCACTTTTCTGGTTCCACGTCTTGTCAAGATAAGTCTTCTGCTGTAAGTCTTTATTGTCTGGCTGGTATTGTCTTGCTCCAAAAGCGTATGCGCCCAGCTCTAATCCATTCTTGCGATAGCTCATATTCAATTGGCCAAATCCACCGAAGTTTTTCTTCTCATCATATTCACCAGTAGTCTTCGCATCGAATCCGAATCCTTCGCCCTGTATCTTCTTCGTTGTGATACGGATGACCGCCTTGGTGCTGGCAGCGTAACGAGCACCAGGGTTAGTGATGACTTCCACCGACTTGATGTTATCGGAATGCAAACGGTCCAGCTCGCTCTTGTCTCTCATCTGTCGTCCATTGATATAGATAACAGGCTCACCGCGACCGAATACCTTGATGCTGCCATTCTGGGCAGAAACGTTAGGGATGCGGTCGAGCAGGTTTTCCATGGTACCTGCCTTCTCAAGTACGGATCCGACAACGGTTGTCGTCATTCCGCCATTCTTCAGGATAGTCTTAGGCAGGGATGACTTCACGACAACTTCGCCGAGCATCTTACTGTCTTCTTCCATCTTGATAATGCCCACATTCTCACCAGTGCAATCCTTGCAGATAGTCTTATAACCTACGGATGTCACCTTGATGATTCCACCGTTGCAGGAAGAGTCGATGGCAAAGCTGCCATCCTCTCCACTCACTGCACCCTTGACGAAAGCCGAGTCTGTTCTATTCAATAATACTACATTGGCAAACGCCAAAGGTTCTCCCTTGGTATTCATCACCTTGCCGATGATATTTTGCGCCATCATCGGAGTCATAGCCGAGAGGCACAACGCTGTGGTAAAAATTACTTTTTCCTTCATATTGCTGCAGTTTTGCTTGTTTTTTTATTTTTCTGTTGCAAAAGTATAGCTTTATAGGAAAAAGCCTTTGACACAAAAGTGTATTTCTCAAGAGTGTGGCTTGAGAATTACACTTTTGTGTATAAAAAGAAAGGATAAATAGCGTTTGGTGATAGGGGATAAATAAGGTAAAAGCATTTTTTATCTTATGCTTTTTCGATTATCCAATTTTCGATATTCCCAGTTTTACTGTCGAAGTTGATGCCGACCTTGGTTATTGGCTTGCCGCTTAGCGCAAATCGTTTGTGATAGTTCTTCAGGTTGATTTGCTGCATTGCAGACTTCGCACTCTTGTCTAACTTAATCTCCAATAGGAAAAGGTCTGTATGGGTGAGCAATACGATGTCAACTCTGCCGTTGGGTGTATGAACTTCAACGTCCACCTGATAGTCTGTAAGCAGAGAGAATATGATGAAGAGCATCTGCTGGTAATGTCCCTCATAATGAGCGTTGTTGCAGTAAGGAACTGTTCCCAGAAATGTCTGGAGTAAGGTTAATGCCTCCTCCATATTCTGCTTATCCAATGCCTGTGCGATACGACGGGCTGTATTGGTTGTTGCAAGCGTATTCTGTGTGACGTATGATGGAATCAGTGCCTTGGTCAGTCCCATTTTCACCTCCTTGTTAGGAACATCAAGAACGTAATAGTTGTAGTCTTCATGATATTCCTTGATGGTGATATATCCACTTTGGTAAAGCAGCGGCATGATGGTTGGCATATTCTCCGTAGGAGCATCAAACTCACTGGCATCAGCCTCCACTCGTGTGATGATGTCTGTAGGAACTACTTGATATTTGCGCATCATATTGATGAGATAAGTTGGAGTGCCGGAAGTAAACCAATAGGATCCGAACTTGTTTTCAGCAAAGCAATTCAGCAGGCTATATGGATTGAAGATATCAGGTGAGAATCTTGTGAAATGATAGCCGTCATAATTCTCTTTCAACTTGTCGATTACTTGCTCTTTCGTTATGTTTCTTCTTTGGGCAAGCTCCTCAATATCTTCCGACATCTGCATCAGAAGTTCTTCTTTGGTGATGCCACAGATACCAGCATAGTCATCATTCATGGATATGTTGGTGATGTTGTTCAGTTCGCTGAAGATGCTGATTTGCGAGAACTTGGTGATGCCTGTCAGGAAGACAAAGCGTAGTTTTGCTTCGCTGTATTTCAAAGGACTGAAAAAGTTGCGCATGATATTGCGCAAGGTATCCAACTGCTCTTGCTCGTGAGCCACATCCAGCATGGGCGCATCATATTCATCAATAAGCACGACTACCTGTTTTCCGGATTTCTCGTATGCAGTATTGATCAGTTCTGTCAATCGATTATTGGCATCAATTTGTGGCTGTGTGATACCCCATTTCTTTTCTTCTGTTTCCAGAATGAATGCGAGATATCTCTCCAGCTGTTCTTTATTCATGTGTTTACCTCCGCTCAAATCAAAGTGGAGCACAGGATATTCTGTCCACTCCTTTTCCAGCTTTTCGATGGCAAGACCATTGAATAAGTCTTTCTTGCCTTCAAAGTAACTCTGGAGGGTGGTGAGAAACAGGGATTTTCCAAAGCGGCGTGGACGTCCCAAGAAAAAATAGGTACCGCTGGTGTGCGTCAGGCGGTAAACGTATTCCGTCTTGTCAATATAGAGCTTGTTTTCCTTGCGGATTCGCTCGAAAGTCTGTATGCCTAATGGATATAACTTAAGTGCCATAATCTTCGATGTTTATATTTCCACCGCAAATATACAATTAATATTTGATATATGCAAATAATCAAGCGCTTTTATGTTCTTTAACGATTTTTCGTGCAGTATTCATGCTGGTTTCATATCTATATATAGATAAATTGTGCAAAATAATATACTCATGGATTCAAATATACAAACTTTAGTATTTAAAGCAAAACAAGGAGATAATAGTGCTTTCAGCACATTGTATCAGATATATTATCCTAAAATGAAAGGTATATGTATCAATATTCTTAAAGAGGACAAGGATGTCATTGATGACCTTGTCCAAGATGCATTTATACTAGCGCTTGTATCTTTGAAAGATTTGAAGAATCCTAACAGATTCGGTCAATGGCTTACAAGTATAACTTCTAATCTTGCATTAAAATACAAAGAAAAGGGTAATACATTTAGATATATTTCTTTATCAGACATAGATGAAAGTGTGATTGACAGCTGTGATGATTGTAGAAATACAGTATCTTCTATCCAATACGAGGATATTATGGCTGAAATCGATAAATTACCAGTTGGATACAAAAAGGTATTCAAGCTTTCTGTGCTAGATGGTTTGTCTCATCAGGAAATTGCAAAGTTGCTTGATATAGCTCCACACAGTTCTTCTTCGCAATTAGCGAGAGCTAAGGCTTTGTTGAGAAACAAATTGAGCCAGAGAACAATACTAATTATGGTATTGGTTCTCATCATTATTCCTGTATATAAGCAACTTATAACCAAAAAACAGCTTATTTCAGAAAATGATACCAATATAACACGCAGACGTAAAATAAAAGGTCCAGTTAGTCCAGCATCAAAGAACGATGTTGACTCTACAAACTGTACCCCAAAGCAGAATCCATGTACTCATTATCACAAGATACTAACCATAGAGACTATAGCAGCAATGCGTGATGACACAACGGAAATAAAACATAATATAATTGCAAATATAACAGATACATTGCGAGATGAAAAGCAGTTTGCTGTAAATAGAACTGATAGTATCTTAGTAAAAGATTCTATCATCGCCCCTAATTTCTATAAGGAATCATGGATTACAGAAAATCTTGAGGTTCACAAAAGGAATAAGTGGCAATTACTGGCTGCAGGTTCTTTGGGTACGACTCTTGTACAGAGTGTATGTAAGTTTATGAAAAGTAACGATATTACTAATGATTTGCCTTCTGGTCCGGACCAGCCAACAGACCCAACCAACCCTTCTGAGAAGTATTTCACGATATGGGAAGACTATGCAAAAGAGCTACATCGCATATCCCAGGCAGACCCTACTACAGAAAATGTAGCCATGGCAGATATTGCAGACCACAATAGTGGAGAAATAGTAGAAGTAGAACATCATGACAAGCCAATAACATTGAGCATTGCTGTAAATAAAAACATAGGTAAAAGATGGAGTTTAGAGACAGGACTTCAATATTCTTATCTGAAATCATATCTCATTCTTGGTACTGGCAGCTATCGTGTTGACAAGGAACAAAAGCTCCACTATCTTGGTGTTCCTTTCAAGCTGTCTTATCAATTTATGAAGTTCAAGAGATTGTCAACTTATGGTTCTGTAGGCACTGGTATTCTGATTCCTATATATGGAAAAACTGATGCAGATTATATCGTTGGAGATAAGTCTGCATACACAACAGATTGGAAACTGACGCTCCCGATACAGTGGTCTGTAAATACAAACATCGGAATCCAATATCAGTTTGCACCAAATCTGAATCTGTTTATAGAACCAACCATGAATTGGTACATTCCGAATGGTAGCTGTATTAAGAATGCTTGGACAGAACGTCCATTCACATTTACCGTTCCGTTTGGAATAAGGTTCTCTTGGTAAAAAGTCTCTTTTCGCATGCAGTCTTTTTGGCAAATTTGTATCTATATGATAAAAGGTCAAAACATTATATAGATATGCAGAAAAGACATACAGATAGAAAGATGTACTTCCATGACTTGGAAATTACCTCTAAAGAGTTTTACGTCAGCTACTTATCAACTTTCAAAAAGTTGACTTCGAAAAGTAGAGTATTAGAGGTGGGTTGTGGCGAAGGAGGCAATTTAGTCCCCTTTGCCCAACTTGGCTGTAGAGTTACAGGAATAGACATAGCAGAATGCAGAATAATAGATGCGAAAGCATACTTTTCGGAAATCTGCGAAAATGCCACATTCGTGTGTTGCGACTTTATGAAATACCATGCGCCAATCAATGAAGAGGAAAAGTTTGACGTGATACTATTACATGATGTAATAGAACATGTTCCAGCGAAAGGAAAATTTCTGTTACACCTCAAAAGTTTTCTAAAGTCAACAGGCGTTCTCTTTGTCGGATTCCCTGCATGGCAGATGCCGTTTGGTGGACATCAACAGATTTGCCGAAGCAAACTCTGTTCGCACTTTCCATTCATACATTTGCTACCAAACTCTATGTATAATTCATTATTGAAACTATGCAAAGAGGAAGAGGGTACTATAAGCGAGCTGATGAGCATAAAAGAGTGCAGGACAAGTATAGAGTTATTTGAAAAATTGATAAAAAGATGTGAATTCTCTGTTGTTGACAAGAAGTTTTGGTTTATCAATCCTCATTATAAGCAGAAGTTCCAGCTTACTCCATCGCTGTTGCCTCGTTTTGTTTGGAAAATTAAGTATGCAAGAAATTTCTTCACTACTTCTTGTTGGTACATATTGAATTTGAGCAATACGTAAAAGTAATACTCTCTTGTAGAGTGATAGAATATAAAAAAGTAAAAAGAGAAATCTCATGCAAGTTTTGAGAACGAGTTGCGTTTATTGATTAGTTATAACCCTTTAATATAAAGAAGCGTATGAAAATTAGAATGATTCTTATGGCATTAGCAGCTTTGTTCTGTTTGACAAGTTGTAGCGATGATGATTCTGGAATTCAGTTCACTGAAGACGAAGTAACCGGTGATATAATTACTGGTAAGCAGATTGTTATTAACACTCTTACAACCTATACCGATAGTGGCAGCAAGGTGAATGTTAATGGAGCTAAAGGTAAAGTATCAGCAACTTCTTCTGATGATAGTGTTGCCAAGGTTTCGTGTTCTTCAAATGAGTCTGAGAAGGAGATATACGTAAGTGGCGTTTCTGAGGGAAATGCTACTATAACCGTAACCGACTCAGACGGAAACTCTGCTATCTTAAAGGTAGAAGTAAAAAATTGGACTGCCCGTTGGAAGATATATAGAACGATGTATGTGGTAAATAGAAAATGTTTAGTTGAAGGCGTTTCTTCCGAGGATTCCGCAGCTATCGCAGCCGATGCCATAGAGAACGACAAGTTCTATAAATATTATACTTTCCGTACTCCTACTAATAATCCTTTTGGTGTTATAACCAAAAGACTTACCATAACTGACAGTGAAGGAAATACTCGTATGGAGGGAGTTCTTAACATCCAACAAAATGCTGATAATACAGAAGTTTGGTATTTGTTGCCTTTCAAAGATTATAGAGCAGTTGTCTTGGCTACATTCTATAGTGACGGTGAGAGTATCTTTAAAGATGTGACAGATAATTATAAGAAGACTTATCCTCACATTAAAAAGGTCGAGCTACAAGCCATTTGTGCAATAGAGGAATTGGAGCCGGACAAATAAGTAAGAGTGTTTCTTGTAATATTTTTGTGGATAAATCCCGAGGAAAGATTTCTAAAGAAACGTTTCCTCGGGATTGTTGTATTTATACAATCCCAAGAGGCTCGTGAGGATATCTTCAAGGCAGATTAATATGCCCCTAAAACCTTCCAGTCGTCTATGAGTTTGAACAGTCGGGGCATGGCTGGCTTGTAGCTGTCGGGATAGGTGAGGGAATAAACGAAGAGTATTCTGCCGCTCTTGATGAATTTATCGTAATGACTGTAGCCATCTACTCTTACTCCGTTTTCATAGACAGGACCGGAGAGGATGAATGCCTTATTCGATGCCTGCATCGTCCTCTCCGAATGAAGCTTCTGGGCTAGAGAATCGGCACAAGCCTGGAGGGTGTTGCTATAGTTGGGGGTAACATAACTCTCCAGGATGATGTTGGCATGATTGGTGAATGAGAAGCGGGCATAGCCCTGGTATCCCGATACTGAAGTATCCTCCTGCTGGAAGAAGCAAGGATACTTGACAACGTAGCCGAAGTCCGGATCATTGTATTCCTTCATGGGCGCCATCTCTACCTTGGTCTTGAAATCCGCCATCGGTGTATGCTGCTCTTTCGTAACCTCATGGTGATAGTTGATGATGAAGTTTATCATCATCAGCAAGACAACTGCTATCAAAAAAATCTTCTTCATATCTTTGCCACTTTTATATTTTAGCTGCAAAGGTATGAAGAAGATGGGAAACAGCCAAATAATAAGTATGACATTTGGCTGACATTTCTGAACTTATCTGATTATCAGTCGGTAAAACTTGCCTCTTTCCGATTCAATCATGAGGTTGCTATTCTGCTCAATCACCGGTTTGATACGGCGAATCAAGGTATAGAGCGTTTCGCTGGCATCCGGTTTCTTGGGCCAAAGAGCATCACAAATCTCCTGTTTGGAGAGTTGATGATGCGTATTGTTGAAGAAGAGTTGCATCAGCTGGTGCTGCATCGGAGTAAACTTGACGGCTTGTCCGTTTTCCTGATTGTAGAAGGAATCCTCGTCTTGAGAATAGCACATGGTGCCGAACATATCAGCCTCATGATTCCAGGGTTGTTTTCTGCGATGATAGTATAGCGATGCAATTGCCCAAATCATAGCCATGAGGGTAAGTGTCAAAGATGTCCGCTGGTTGCTCATACTCAAAACATCTGCCATCGAACAGTTAGCATAACTTTGGATGGAATGCTCGTTGAGGAGCATCTGTTTGCTGCTGAGCAGGTTGGCACTATTTACCAGCTGGGAATTGTTCTTGCCTCTTCTTCTGTCTTCCATCACATAGCAGAGATTACTGGTCGATTTCAGCAGGTCGATGCTGAGATGTGAGCGGTAGCTCTGGATGGTATCAGGCGTAATCCATTGATATTTATTTTCCTGAAGTGTCAGAGCCAAAGCTTTGTTCATATCTTGTACAATGGCATATTGTGCCTTGCGGTAGTTACTCACGCTGGAGAATGCCGCAGACATCACAAGGATGGCGAAGATGAGGATGGAATGATATGCTTTCAGTTTCATATTATCTATTCTGTTTAAATGATATACTGTTTAAAGATTCAAATGCAAAAGTACAGAAATTCTATGAAAGATGGTATAAATTTCGATATAATTTTCGTTAATTGATAAATGTCAGACTCATGTCAGCCATATTTTTCGCTTCGGTCTTCTCTTTTTGATACCTTTGCAGCAGAAAACAAGTTTTAGAAAAGTATATGATGACAATGAAGAAAAGTAAATTGTTAACAGCTATGGTGATGCTGTGGGCATTGATCTCTTGTGTAGAAATACGTGCCCAGGAGATCCAGAAGGTATCGAATGATTCTATAGCCTTGCAAGAGGTTGTTGTGAAGGCGGCACGAGTGGTCAACAAGGAAGATGGCAAGTTGATATTCCCAAGCGATATTCAGAAGCAGCGTTCTTTTTCAGGTTTTTCGCTTTTAGGAAAGTTGGCTTTGCCTCATATCAGGGTTGATGAGGCTGGCCGTTCCATTTCTGCTACCGATAATAAAGGAGAAGTGCAGATTCGTATCAATGGCATTCTCGCCAATATGCATGACGTGCAGATGCTGGATGTAGCTTCTATTATGAGTGTAGATTATATCGATAGCCCTGGCGTAAGATATGGAAAGAATATTGCATATGTGATAGATATTCATACCCGCAGGGCTTCATCGGGTGGCAGTTTGGGCTTCAACCTGACTAATGCGCTAACTACCAAGCTTGGTTCGAACGATGTCTATGCATCTGTCAATAGGGGCAAGAGCCAATTGAATATTTTATATGAGCAGACTTATGTGGATAATGAGGCATCCGAATATAATGAGAATGCTCAATATCTTCTACATGATGGTTCTGAGTATCAGATATCTCGAAAAATCATGAATGTGGCAACTCGAAATTATGATAATACATTGCAGTTGAAGTATAATCTGGCTGATTCTGCCTTATATGTATTCCAGACAACGCTTACCACAGATTTCAGCAATCAGCCTTATACATCGAATGAGATGTGGTTTTCTGAATCAGGAAAGCCTGCGTATCCTGTTTACAGAACCAGCAAGGGTAGGGATTTTACTCCTGCTCTCGATTTGTATTTCTATCATCAGTTGGGCAAGCATCAGTCTTTGTCGGCAGATGTTTTGGGCACTTATATCCACACCAAAGGATCCTATTATGAAGGTGAGGGCGAACCCTATCAATATCAGGTAGATGGAAAGACCTATTCGCTCATAGCCGAGGCTATCTATGAAAACCGGTTGAAACCCTTTACTTTTTCTGCAGGAACCAACTTGAACTGGAAATATATGGATAATCAGTATTTGGGTGATGTGGTTAGCGAGAATGGTATCCGTTCATTGGGTATTTATGGTTTTGCACAAATCAAGGGAAGTTTGGGACAATTCAAGGAAGGAACATCCCGTTTAACTTATGTGGCTGGCTTCGGGTTGAGTAATCAGTCTTATCGACAGGGAGATGAGGAATTTAGTTTTTGGCTTTGTCGTCCGAAACTCACATTGGCTTATTGCTTGACATCTTCGTTTCAGATCCGCTTGGGAAGTGAATTATCACAGCATATTTCGCAGATAGCTATGATTTCGGATACCCGTATTCGAAAGAACAGTATGGAATGGACTGTGGGTAATCCTTCGCTTAAGCCTAACAGTATATATGAGAACTGGGTTGCGTTCTCTTTCAGTAAACCAAGGATAAATACTGATTTTACCTTGAATTATCGCATCAATCGTCATTGTAATTTGGCGAAATACACCCGCACGGAAAATGATCAGTTTCTTTATACCCAGGAGAATCAGCCCCATTGTAATATGTTGTATCTTACGAATGATACCCGGTTTGACATTATTCCCGATCACCTTATATTATCTGTGAATGCAGGTATTTACCGTTTTTTCAATAAGGGCGATGAGTACAGTCATTGTTATACCGCTTATAATTATGGTGGAACATTACAGGGATATTGGGGAAAATGGACTGTGATACTGTATGCTGATAACGGTTGGAACTTTATGGAGGGAGAGCACATCGGGCATAATCCTCCTTCATTGGCTGCCTCAGCCAGTTATCATATAGGTGATTTCGATTTTACGCTCTATATGCATAATCCGTTTATGGCTCATCCGAAATCCTATTCAGCAGAAATCGTCAACGCATTACTCCGTAAGCAGGTTTGTGGTTATGACAATTCGGAAGGTAATTTGTTCCGTATCGGTGTTGCCTGGAATATCAATCGGGGAAAGGAATACCGTAAGATACAGCGAAATATCAACAATGAGGAGCGCGAAACGGGTATCTTGAAATAGGTGGCTTTGCTTTCTATATGGGTTGCATGGGCAACAGCCGGAATTTATTTCTTCCCTTTATTGATGATATAAATTCCGGCAGTAGCCAATGCGCCTGCTATCAGATACTTCCAGTAGAAGGTTTCGCCAAGACAGAGGCAGGAGGTGATGGCTCCTACTACGGGGATGAGCGAATTGTATATCGCTACCTTTCCTACGGGATTGCAGCTCAATAGTTTGTTGTAGAGAGCGAAACTGATGGTTGAGATGGCAATGAGCAGCAGAAGGATGGTGATGCCCCAGAGGCTGATGACTGGCAGATAGCCACCCATTAACAAAGCAGGAATCACCAGCAAGGCTCCACCGATGCTCAGCGAATAACCGGTTCCTACGAAAACATCCACCCTCTTGCTCAAGCCTCGGGTCAGCAGGGAAGCACTGGCTCCACACAGGGCATTGAGGATAATCATGCCATCGCCCAGGAATGTGAAACTTCCGCTTTCCTTTCCGCCAAGGTTCAAGGCAAGGATGCCCAGGAATCCGATGATGCAGCCTAAAGCCTTTCGCCACGTCATCCTGTCGCTCTTGAAGAAGATGCAGGCAAAGATAACCACCGTGAAGACGCTCATCGAATTGAGTATCGCCGAACGTGCTCCAGCATTATGCGAGAGTCCGAAATAGAAGAAAGCATAATGAAGGGTGGTGTTGAGGAGTGAATAGAGGAGAAGGAACCAGACATTTGTATTCGTCAGGAAACTGAAGCTTCCATTCTTCTGAACATCATGATTCTCCTTCTGGACAGCATTCTTTTTGAATCCGAATTTACGGTGCGAGCTTCTGGCGATGGCCAGGATGATGATGCCGGAGATGAAGAAGCGGATGCCGGCAAAAAGCATCTTGCTTCCGGTCATGTCTGCTGTAATCTGATATTCTTCCATTCCCATTTTTATCAATGGGTAAGCCCATCCCCACGAGATAGCAGCCGTAAGGGCGAACAGGCTTACCCATACCGGGCGCTGAAATATACTGAGTGTATTTGTTTCTTTCTTTTCCATTTTGATCGTTCTGAGCGTATGAATCTTACTCTTTTACACATTTTTCCGGGCAAAGGTAATACTAATATTTGAAACAGCAAAATAAATATCCTCCTTATCTTTTCTTTTTTAGGATAAAATGAGTACTTTTGCAAAAAAAAGTTGGATTCATAGGTTAGCATTTTCTCTATTCGATGGTAATAGCTAGTAAAAATCGTGATGGAAAAGAAAGAAATATCAACACTGTTCAGGCAGTATTACGGGCGGATGTATGGGATGGCTGTCAGCATCCTCTACGATGAGCAAGAGAGCAAGGATGTGGTTAGCGACATCTTTGAACGATTGCTCGAATCTGATACCGTATTGTTGCCAGATACCGTCGAGCACTATCTGCTAACGAGTGTTCGAAACAGTTGCCTCAAGCGCATTTCACAAAAAACGAACCGGCAGCGTATCGCTATGCTTTATGCCAGCGAACAACAGATGGCTGCATCTCCAGAAGAAGATGAACTCCGGTTGGAGCAGATGCTGCATTTTGCCAAGACCCATCTCACCCCACAACAGCAGTGCATTTTCAAGATGCGATTCCTGGGAGGGATGAAGTATGGAGAGATAGGAGAGGAACTAGGTATCAGCCGAGTGGCAGTCTGGAAACATCTTTCCAACATTACGAAGATGATTAAAGAACAATTTAAAGATTCAGAGTTATGACCAACAAGAGTAATGACGATCAGTTAGTTCTGCTGAAGCGGGCTTTTGCCTATGAGAAGGCGAAAGACTCTGTGGATGTGGATAAAGCTTGGAAGGAGTTTGAGGCAAAGCTTGCTGATACTGATTCCAAGCAAGGGGATGAGGCTTTGGATATTTCCGAAAAAGCGTATCATCCGACAGGGCAATCTTCCTGGATGAAGATAGCAGCCGCCTTTGTGGGATTGCTGATGCTTTCGGGCATTTCGTATGCGGCTTATCATATTGTGAACCGTGCAGAAAAGAACGAGACGGCTTTGGTGACAGATAGCGTGAAGACACCGCAAAAACAGAAGGCAAAGGTTGCGGTAGATGACGCTTGGCTGAAGATAGAACCAACCCAAAAAGCCCCTGTTGTCTTTGAGGATATTGAGTTGTCTGGCATCTTGGAGTATATTGCCGATAAGATGCAGGTAAAGGTGGAGTACCGCAACCAGGCAGCAGCACATGTCCGTTTTTATCTGCAATGGGATAGCAAGGATTCCCTGCAGGATATCATCGACAAGATCAATCACTTTGATAAGGTACATCTTTCCTTTGATGAGGCTAATCAGATGTTGATTGTAGAGTAAATACGCATGATTTGTTCCTATCCGACAGGAACTGTGAAAAAGAGAGAAACTATGAAGAGAATCATATTTATGATATTTCTGTGTATGGCGCTTATGGCAGGCTATGCACAACGCTTGTCGCATACTTTCGACAAGGCTTCGTTTAGTAAGGTCTTGGTCTGGCTAGACAAGGCTCAACCCCAATATAAAATCAATTTTATCTACGATGAGTTGGAGGATTTCACCGTCAGTACTTCTTTCAAGAACAAGGATGTCCGTGATATCGTAACCCAGGTAATTGGCTTTTATCCCATCCGTGCCACCTTCGACAAGGATGAGATCTATTTCGAGTGTGTCCAGAAGGAACCCCAGAAGCTGATAGGAAGGGTGTTGGATGATAAGGGGGCACCGATGGAATTTGTCAACATCGCTCTTCTGGATGTCAGGGATTCCAGCTATGTGAATGGGGGTGTGAGCAATCTTTCTGGCGACTTCGTGATTCCTGTTCATCAGAAGCAGGTCATCGCCCGTTTCTCCTATGTTGGCTACAAGACCCAGTATAAACGGGTGAATGTGGGCAAGATGGGCAGTATCCGGTTGTTCCGTGATGCCTATACATTAAATAAGGTGGTGGTGAAAGCCTACAAGCCTTTGTTCCAACGCAAGGAAGACAAGACCGTTTTCAATGTGAGTGAACTGAAGAATATCGGGGCTATGAATGCCACGGATGTGTTGAAGTATGCTCCAAAGGTGATGGTGCAGGATGATGCTTCCGGAGGAGTGAATATCAAGGTGAATAATACAGAGGCAACCATTTTCGTAAATGACAGAAAACTGGCAGGAACGGAACTGAAGTCTTTCCTTTCAAGCATCAAGGCTGATGATATCCAAAGCATTGAGATACAAGATACGCATGGTGCTGAGCATGATGCCGACATTAAGGGTGGCATTGTTCATATCAGGACAAGGATTCGGGCTGGTTTTAATGGAAGTATCACGGGATATGTGGGAAATCTAAGCCCAGAATCGAGTAAGTTTTATTCCTATTATCCATTATTGAATCTTAACTTGGGAACGGAGCGTTGGAATGTTTATGCCTCTACTTATTATATCTGGGCAAGAAATGCCCTATATGGTGAGACGCAACATCATTTTATGGAGACTGATACCCATCATCTTGTAGCTGAAACGTACGATAATAGACAAAAGTTATATTTCTATCGTGTGGGTAGTATCTACGCCATTGATAAGAAGCATCATCATCTATTGGGTGCAGAGCTGAATGGAAATATCAATAAGAGGCATGCTGTTAGCGCAGGTGGTTACTGTAAGTTTACTGATGCCAATAAGATGACGTATCAAGGTGTTTCTGATATGAACGACCGTAATAATACGGATTATCTGAATGCGGTGCTTTCTTACAATTGGAAAATAGATGAGAAAGACAGTTATCTAAAGGTATTAGGCAATTATAATTATAAGCATGCCAATAAGGGCAATAGTTTCGTGGCATCTTATGAAGATTATGAGCCTTTGCATACGGATGAGTATAATCAATCAACCTCGAATGCCAATACAGGAAGTTTGCAGACGGATTTCCGTTATAATTTCCCTAGCAGTTTGGCGCTTCGCTTAGGTTCTAAATATGAGAATAATATCAGAACCACAGGATTGAACATCAGGAACAATCTCGTGGAGGGAGATTTGACTTCAAGCGATTGGAAGTATCAGGAACAGGTTGCGGCTGCTTATCTCGGGTTGTCGAAGAACTTTGGAGAGAAGGTGTTTGCTTATCTGAGTATGCGAATGGAGAATACTTGGCAGAAGGGTATCAATCGCTTGACTGATAAAACAGAGGTGGATAAGCGATATACCAACTGTTTTCCTTATGCATACCTGTCTTATAAGTTCAATGACAAGAGTAGTATGAGTCTTACATATAGCAGCAGTATCAATCGTCCTTCGTTTGGTGATCTTACCAATAACAAGGAACGTATTTCAGCCGTTCTTTATACAACTGGCAATCCGAATGTGCAGCCATCTATCAGTAACTCCCTTATATGGGAGTTGACGCATGGTAACCATTCTCTGTCTTTCTCGTATAAGCATAGGAAAGATGTGATAGCTGAGTATTTTGAGACGATTGGTGACAAGACTTATCGTGATATAACCAATTTTGGCTCAGAGACCATCGTGGGGGCTGATTATGCTTTCAATGGGAAAATCTTGCCTTGGTGGAATCTCAATGTGGGGTTGGCTGGCTATTATGACGATATCCCAAAGAGTTATAATGTAAAGCACATTTGGGTGGTAAGAGGCAATTGCGTCAATTACCTCACCTTCAAGAAGATAGGTAGTTTTTCTGTGGAGGGAAATTATTCTACAAGCACGATAGATGCTAACTATAAAAGTCATCCTCTTGGCTACGTGTGTTTAGGGTATAATCGAACATTCTTGAAGAATGCCTTGTCGCTGGGTTTCAGCGTATTTGATGTCTTCCATACGCTTCGTCAGAAAGGCTATCAGCTCAATCCTGTCCTCGACTATGAATTCTATCAGAAGGCATACTCCCGTTATAGCCTGACATTGACTTATAGCTTCCACAATAAGTATAAGGCTCGTAAAGGTCAGATTCAGAATGATAACTCTATTATCAATCGACTATAAAAAATGGGGAATCTGTTTTTGCAGGTTCCCCATTTTCCTCTTTATCAATTCCTTGTTTTTCTACCTTTCAATTTCTTCTACAAGTCCCCCAGATGCCTTTCTATCGGAATTCCTCGGTTCTTGTCCTTGTCATCCTTGTTGATGTCTATCCAGTTGCGCAGGGTATCCATGGCGATGCGGGTGGCATGGCGGAGATGATCGCCATCCTTCAGTCTGCCCACGATGATGCTGGAGAAGATGTCGCCGGTGCCTGGGAACTGAACGGGGATTTCTTCGTAGGGCAGGAGGAAATACTCTTCTGTAAGATGATTGAAACCTACCACGGCATGCTGACCCTCTACGATGCACGAGGTGATGAGCACGGAGTGGGAACCGATGGCTCTCAGTTTATCTATCAGTTCATAGGCTTCCTTCTCCGAGATTCCCTCTTCCTTGTATTCCGAATCCGTCAGCAGGCAAGCCTCGGTATAGTTGGGAAAACAGAGATGCGATACGCTCAGCATCTCCTTCATGCATCTCACGGTACTCTCACTGGCTCCACCATAGAGCTTGCCGTAATCGCCCATCACGGGATCCACATAGATGTCGGTGCCCAGCGCTGCCTGTTCTCTGCAATAGCGTGCCACCAGCTTAGCCTGACGCTCCGAAGCCATGAAACCCGTGGTGATGGCATCGAAGTGAATGCCCAGTTCGTTCCACTTCTGCAAGGCTTCCTCGATATACGAAGTGCATTCCAGAATGGCGTACTTGCCGTATGGGAAGGTGTTGCTGATGAGCATGGTGGGTAGATTGAACACGTCGAGTCCCATATAAGAGAGGATAGGCATCTGAACTGCGGCAGATACCTTTCCGTAGCCACACATGTCGCTGATAATAAGGATATTACTTTTCGCTTTCATTCTTTCTTTTTTCTACTTGCTTTTCTTTCTTATCCTGATTATCTCTTAATAGCTGGCTGTACACTTGATGCCCAGTGCCTCTACACGGTCCTTGATGGCATCGAGTACTTCCTTTGGTGCCTTTTCCAGCAACTTGTCTGGTGTTTCGCGGGCGATGGTATAAACCATTACCTGCTGAGGCTGGATGTCTTTCACTGCCTCCAGCCAAGGAGCTACGAAGTGCTCGCTGGTATTGTCCAAACCGTCACCTCTCAGGAACATGGTCTGGATGATGACGTGCCCCTTGAACATCTTCAGATATTTGATCACATCTTTCACGTCGTAGTTAGGCTGCTGAGGGCGGTCCAGCTTCTTGATGTAATCCATATCCACGGTATCCAGTTTCAGGATGTTGTTATCCACGAGCATCAGCGCCTCTCTCACTTCCTCCTTATATATATAGGTGGCGTTGCTGAGTACGGATACCTGTACTCCCGGGAAATATTTTTTGCAGAGTTCCATCGTATCTTCCACGATTCCCTTGAAGTCTGGGTGTCCCGTTGGTTCACCGTTTCCTGCGAAGGTGATGTCGTCCAAAGGCTGGTTGTTGTCGTGGCGCTCTTTCAGAACCTTCTCCAATCCTTCTCTTACCTCCTCGCGGGTAGGGCGCTTCTTCTTAGGACGGAAGTCGGCGTTGAATCCGCATTCGCAATAAACGCAGTCGAATGAACAGACCTTGCCATCAGATGGCATGAGGTTGATGCCCAGTGAAACTCCCAGACGGCGGGAGTTTACCGGACCGAATATCGGTGATGGATAAATAATCGTTGACATAATCTTATTCTCCTTTATCTAATCTATTCTTTATTTTATCTTGGTAATACCTATTTTATACCAATCTTATTTACTTGTTTGTAATTTGGTGGGCAAAAGTACTAAAAAATGTTGGAATGAACAAATAAATCAACAGAAAATCGATTTATCCTTACCATTTGTCTTCTATCTCCGATAGATTGTGTACTTTTGCATTCCAATCCGGGGAGATTCTTGGTGATTTCGATTCGGATTTAAAGGAAAAAACAAAAAAGTTGATGTTTTGCTTAGTTTTTCGCTTGGCTCAACTGTATAGATAGTATATGAACAGAAAAAAGGACATAGAACAGTTATTCCGTCAGCATTACGCGAAGATGTACAATCTGGCCAGATGCATTCTTTCGGATGATGACGAGAGCAAGGATGTGGTGAGCGAAGTATTCGCCCAGATTCTTGCCGATGATGTGGTTCTGGTGCCTGGGAGTGAGGATGGTTACTTGATGCGGAGCGTACGCAACCGCTGTCTCAACCTGATAGCTCATAAGAGCGTGAAGGAAAGGGTGGCGAAGCTGCTGCTGGATGATGCCGACGTGATTCTCTCGGAAGAGACCGACGAGAGACTCGACCTGCTGATGCTTCTCATCGAAGACCTGGAACCGCCTATCCGACAACTCATTTTCCGTCTGCGCTATCTTCAGGAGAAATCTTATCAGGAGGTGGCTGATGAAGTGGGAGTGAGCAAGGTGACGGTGTTCAATCATCTCTCGAAGGCGATGGACTGGATTAAGAAACAATTTAAATGAGCAAGACAATGACAAACATGAGTAAAGAAGAAAAGCGGATGATGCTCTTTGACATGCAGGAGCATCCCGAGAAATATACCGACGAGCAGGTGGAACGCCTGCTTGCCGATGAGGAAGTGAAGGAGTTCTTCCATGAACTGGCGATGGCGAGAATGGCTGGCAAGAAAGCCAATCCGAAGGAGGTGGATGTGGATGGGGCTTGGAAGGAATTTGTTCAGGCACATCACGAGGGTAAGTTGGCGATAGATGCCGGCAAATCCAAGGGCGCTTATCGCAACCGGATGAAGATTGCCGCATCCATCGTTGGCATCATCTTCCTTTCGGGGGTAGCCTTGGCTGCGATTCACAATGGCTGGTTGGGGTTCCCGGCTTCTGATCAGACAGCGGATAATAAGGCTGCGACAGAACAGCTGGCAACAACCCAGGCGCTGCCGAATGACAGTCTTCGTGCTGCAACAGCAGAGAAGAAGGATTCGCTTGATATGAAACCCGTGGTGTTTGATGATGCCGAATTGGGAACCATCCTGGCTCAGTTATCCGGTTTCTATCATGTCAAGGTGGAGTATGTGGATGCCGGTGCCCAGCACATCCGTCTCTTCTTCAACTGGAACAAGACGAAGACTTTGGAGCAGAACCTGGAGATTTTGAATGCTTTCGACCGCATACAGATAGAGTATATTGACGGAACATTGATGGTGAAATAAGATAGGAGGAAATGTTTATGAGAGATTTTTGGAAACCAATGCCCGTTAGCGGCAAGCTTATCAGAGAGCTTCTTCTTCTCTTCCTGCTGTTTGGGGTTCAGCAGTCTTATGCCCAGCGCATCACCCGACAATATAATAATGTGTCGTTCTCTGCGGCGTTGAAGGATTTGAATGCCCGCCAGCATAAGTACACCATCAACTTCGTGTATGATGAACTGGAGGATTTCAGGGTAACCAAGAGCATCAGAAACCAGAGTGTTCCCGATGCCATCATGCAACTGATAGGATTCTATCCCATCAGGATGACGCAGGTGGAGGATAATATCATGGTGGAGTGTACGCAGAAGACTCCCACCAAGATGATAGGCCGTATCATTGACAATAAGAATCGCCCTGTAGATTTCGCCAATGTTGCCCTGCTGAATGTCCGTGACTCTTCTTTGATTAATGGTGGCGTGACGAATGAGAACGGCCAGTTCGTGATTCCCTGCGAAGCGAGAAAGGCTATAGTAAGAGTAAGTTGCGTGGGCTATCATACGGCTGTAGATACTTATAATACTGGTAAAATCGGGACGATAACATTGAAGGAGGCAACGATGAACCTGCAGAAGGTGGTTGTGAAAGCCGAAAGAGGACATGTCGTCAAGAAGAAGGGAAATGTCAAGACCTTCTTTTTCAGTCACCACGCCAATGAAACCAAGGATATTTATACAGCCTTGACAGAAGTCCCAGATCTGCGTATTGATCCTACGATGAAAACCATCAGTCTCGCCAAAGGTGGTGCGCCATTGGTCTTGATAGATGGTATTCCCAAATCTCACTCCTTGGCAAGTATCTCACCAGCTATGATCGACAAGGTGGAAGTTTCAAACAGCGTTCCTTTGGAATATATGGGACAGGGATATTCTGGTGTAGTCAATATCATAACCAAAAAGCATAAGGAAGCGAGCAGATACTTCAACATGGGAGTTTTGTCTCATCCCGTCGTGGCTTTTGGTTCGGCTGATGCAAACTTCTCCTACGATAAAAGCAGATTTTCTATCTACTCCGGATTGACCGGTTTCGCCTTTTTGGATAATAAGTCGAAGACAACAGATGCATTAACCGTGTCTGGCAAGAATCAAAATACAGAAACCGAACGAACCAATTATTATAAAGATTGGAAAGCCATGGTAGGAGGAGATTACCGGTGGACAGACAAATCGGTCTCTTCCTTAGGCTTTGTATTTGAACTGATTCCTCAAAACTCGTTCGATACAGGTAAGATTGAATATTCATCAGAAGATGACTTGCTCGGAAATAATATTTTGGATTATCATCGTAAATATGATGATGACTTATACAAGTATCAAATGAATTTGTATCATAAATCTTCATTCGGCAAAGCATCTTCCTTGACATTCCATTTTAGTGGCATCTATTCCTACAATACAAATACCACTAAGCGTCAGGAGAATCAAACCGAATATCTTTACTCTGCTAAGTATAGACAAAAAGAAGTGAATGGTGGACTGGATTATGCCTTTCCATGGGTTGCAGCAAATTGGAAGATAGGAGCCAATTCCGTATTCCTGTGGCACAACATCCAGTCGCAGGCTGACCATACTCTGTCAAAATATAATGAGTGCAACAATTATGGCTATCTTGAGGTAGAAAAGAACATGGGGAATCTTGATGTTTCTGCTTCCTCGGGAATAAACATCGCGTATAGGAGTATGGGGAACGACCATTTCAGCTTTGTCAATTGGCATCCGATCTTAGACTTGTCATATCATATGGGAACCAATCACAATTTGGAATTCTCTTATGAATATGCAAGTTCGAATCCGGAGATAGACCAGTTGTGTGATGTAAACTCTGCCACTAATCCTCTGTTTGTGAATGTAGGAGATAAGAACATCAAACCGGCATATACTCATGATTTGCAATTGGATTACACAGCCAATATTAAGTCTCTGTACATAGATGTTTTTGCTCAATATGAGAATATCCGACAGCGCATAGCCCAGTATAGCAAGGTGAATATGCAGCAAGTGGTGATGTCTTACTATAACGATAAGAACAGCTACAATCTGTATAACTGTGGCGCAACTGTCCGATATATGATTCCTCACTTTGTCTTATTGGGGATGATACAACAGAATTGGGTGAAATGTGCAGGCTATTCTGATAACTATCTCTACGGGATGCTGCAGGGACAATATTACAATGATAGAGTCAATGTCAATTTAATGTTTGATACGAATGAGGTAAAGAATTCAACGCCAGAGGCAAGGTATAAGACTTCTCCGGAATCTCAGTTGACTATATCCTATTCCATATCGAAAAGCTTTGATATCAGTCTCGGAATGCGTTATCTGTTCACCCATAAGCATATATGGAATACCGTACAGACTGCGCAAGTCCAGGAATCCTATTGCAACAACTTCAGTACAAGACAAAATCTGGTGATGTTGGGTTTCAGATATAACTTTAATGGGCAGGACAAAAAGAATCATAGCGACCAGGTTTTCAAGTCTGCCAATTCAAAGAGTTTTATCAAGGATTATTGATGGTTCATTGAGTCCACTTGAAAAAGTTGTCTAGGTTTGAAATCGGTCAAGCGAAGGCAAAACCATATTGGTTTGCTCTTTGCTTGACCGATGTTTTTTATTAAGCCCCTTTGTTGTTTTGTTATATTTTAATTAAATATGGTTAAATTCTGTCGTTTTGTTGTGTTGTTGTTTTTTTTTTGTACTTTTGTAAGCGAAATATAAGGTTTTACTAACTCGAAAGAAATATGAGGAGATTTTTATTCGTTATAATCAGCTTGCTATCATTAGTCATAGTAAAAGCGCAGGAGCCCAATTCTGGAGTTTCACAGCAGAATGTTTTTCATGGAGAAATTGTGTCGAAGGAAGGAAATGGCGGAATTGCAGATGGCTATGTCCTGCTTATACTAGATGGAAAGATATTTAAAACCACCGCTTCTGATAAAAAAGGGCATTTTTCAATGAAGAATGTTCCTGACGGTAATTATATTGTAGAGGTGACGTGCTTGGGTTATCAGTCGGTAAGTGATTCTCTTAAAATAAAAGGTTCAACCCGTCGTAATTTTCAGTTAACAGATGAGGCAAAGGAATTGGGAGAAGTGACAGTTGTTGCAGACCGTAGCCAAATAGTAAAAAGGACAGCTAATGGTGAAGTGTTCTATCTGTCGTCTGCAGCCAAGAAAATGAGCAATCCTTTCAGGGCTTTGCAGGAGATTCCTGCCATCATATCAGATGCTAATACTTCGTCTGTAAAGACACTTGACGGTAAAGCTCCTTTAATTCTCATCAATGGCAATATGGTCAATTCGGGTATCGGACCGATTTCTCCAGCAGACATTGAGTCTGTTGAGGTTGTAAACTCAGTATCTGCCCGCTATTTGCAAGAAGGTGTTACGAGTATTTTGAACATAAAGCTAAAAAGACATACCAAACCATATTTATGGCTTGAAGGGGCAACACGTCATGAAATTCCTGTTGGCAATGGTTTTGGTGTGGGGTATTTTGAAGTGGGAAACCATAAGATAAGTCTTTATGGTAGAGCTGCCTATCACTATAAATATCATGAAGATGTGGAATCTTCTGTTAATCGCACGAACACAGGTTATAAACAGACTTATGACCAGTCAACTCGTAATGACACTCACAAATGGATAGGGGAATTGTTACTGAAGTATCTGATTACGTCTAATGATTACTTTGCGGCTCAGTTCTACGACTCATATAATTCTACGGAAGGAAAAAGCTTGGCACAGGGAATTTATCTTACGGATATTTCGCAGTTGTATGGCTTTCAATCCTTTGATAAGAATAAGAGTAATATTCTCACCACGAGTCTGTATTACAAACATTCATTTTCAAAAAGTAGTGATTTGGAGTTGCGCTTAGCATACAATTTCAATAAAAACGATTATAGTGCCAATCGTGTAGATTATTACGACGAGCAGCAGGTTGATGCTAATACTCTATATAACAACAAGCGTCATTCTGGAAGTTTTAATATAGACTATTCCAAAGAATATGCCAACAATAGCTCTCTTATAGCGGGAAGTCATAGTACGCTTATTATGGATGACATCGATAATGCCATTGGTGAAAATCCTCTTTTCAAACATCATAGCTATAATCAATATGTGTATGTAGGTTATGGTGGTTCTTTCAAGCAATTACGCTATAATGCATCAATAGGAATGGAGGGTATATGGGCAAAGGCAGGCGAAGCCAGCTACAGTTATTTCCGTCCAAGGGGCAATGTTAGTATGACATGGATAGCCAACAAACACAACTCTGTTCGTTTAAGTTACCAGCTTACAAATATGGCTCCGAATGTCGCCTATCTGAATCCTTACAATACATCAACAGATTCATTGTTTGTAAGTTTAGGTAACCCGAATCTGAAACCTCAGATGACACATTACGCCTCTATGTCATATACTTTGAATGTCGGAAAACTCTACTTTATCCCTACTGTTGGGTATAAATACGTAAGTGATGTGATTGAAAACTACGGTTATTCCGATGGGGGCATTTATTATAGCACTTATGCCAACACTGGGCATTTCTCCCGAGTATCAGCAGGTGCAGATTTGAGTTATCGTTTTAAGTGGGGACGGGTCTATGCCGGTGGGGGTTGGAAAGCCGATCATTATATGGGGCAAGATGCCAAAAACTCTGCTTATGCTTCATTTGGCTTTAACGCACAAGTGAAAAACTTTTCATTCTATGGTGATGTAGATTATAATTCAAGAGATTACACGGCATTGGCTTGTACCAGATATAAGCATCCGTCAGTTGCCAATCTTCAGGTAAATTTCAATTTTACGCCAGACTTTTATATGGGTGTCTGCTTACAGCATCTTACGGGTGAATATCAAAGCAAGGTGACGACGGTTGACGGATCTTTCCATTCTGTAATAGAGAATCATTACAAGGACCAGAAATTCCGTCCATGGGTAATTCTAAGATATACTTTCCGCAAGAATGCTGAGAAGAAACATAAACTCGGCAAAGTCTTGAATAGCACAGAAGAGGGTATCTCTATTTTGAAAAAGTAGAGTTCTTAGGTTTGAAATCGGTCAAGCGAAGGCAAAACCATATTGGCTTGCTCTTTGCTTGACCGATTAAAATTTTATACACATATTTCTAAATCCTGATGAACTACATTTAATATCGGAGCTTGGAGAGCATCCTCAATAGATACAAGAGTGTCTATTGTAAAATTATGTGTTCCTCGCATCCATTTGCTTATTTCCGCTTCCCGTTTTCCGAGTAGAAGGGCTAGGTCTTTCTGCTTCATCCCTTTAGAAACCAGAATGTCATGTATCCTATCTACGATTTGGAAAGACAAATCTACAGACCTGCGAATCTCTGGATTAACATGTTTGCGGCGTTCTTCTAAAATCTTACTTCTTCTCATTTCTTGTAAAGTTTAAATTTCCAATTATTTCTTTGTCAACTAATACAATTGTTCCATCTTTAATTCTCGATTGAATGAAACGACTTGTATCTATCAAGAGTTTTACATAGGGAGCTAGTGTTGTACTTTGTTGCCAACTTTTAGCATCTTTGACTCCTCCGTTTCCGAAAATCAGAATTTTGTTAGATAATCTGATACAGTAGAGTCGAATCTTGTTACCAATATCTATTGGGATAACTCCAACACCATCTCCATAGTGGCCTTCCGGACGGAAATAACGTTCCAAAGCTCCTCGTTCGGAGATTTTGTCCAACCATGAAATGACGACATCTATTTCTTCATCGTAAGAACATCCTTCTGGAAATTTCTCAAAGAAATTTTCAAATTCAGAGAGTTCTTCTCCTTCAAGATGAATACTATAGAAGTTTATATCTTCATACTCTTCTATAAGCTCTATGTTGTACTTCTGTTCCATAAGCTTAACTTTTAAGTTATTTCGTTGCAAAGATAATACAATCTTCTTTAAGTTGTTTATAAATTAACTTAAAAATGAAGAGTAGATACGTTTTTTAACTATTATTTATTAGTCTTATAATGAAATTAGGATTACCTTTGCATCGTTTTTTTGAAAAAATAGAAGATTTCTTCATTTTAGGGGTAATTGATTTCAGGAAAGCTTGTATATAAGAGTAGAAACAAGAAGAAAATGACGTGATGACAGAAGAAAATGAACAGCGGATGGAACGGCTGTTCCACGACCATTACGAGCAGATGTATCGCTTCGCCTTTGCCTTGCTCCATGATAATGAGGAGGCGAGGGATGTGGTGAGCGACGTATTCTCCAGATTGTGGGATAAACAGCTGGTTCCAGACCGGGCTTACCTGATGCGGAGCGTGAAGAATGCCTGCATCAATCTTATAGCCAGAAAGAAGAGAGATGAAAGACTGAAACGGCTTCTTCCTCTCTCGGAAGAGAAATTGACGGAGGAAGAACCTTCTCGTCTGGAAGAGCGATGGCAGGCTGCCGTGGATTGCATCGACCATGACCTGACCGACCAGACTGCTTCCGTCATCCGATTGTGCTATCGGGAAGGAATGTCGTATAAGGATACGGCGGAGGAGCTGGGCATCAGCGTCTCGGCAGTGAACAAGCATATCGTGAAAGGTTTGCGAACGCTCAGAGAAAAGTTGAAAGGAAAATAATCCGTCATTCGTTCCGACGGATTTGCAATCCGTCGTTAAAAAAGGTTTGACCTCTTTATTTTGCGGATTTGCAATCCGCTTATACAATAACCCTAAAATGAAGAAAGGAAAAGAAAATGAAACATGAATTATCTGACATAGATCCTCAGAAGATGGATTCTCAGAAATGGAATTTGCTCCTCGATCTCCTGGAGCATCCCGAAAAGTATTCCGAAACCCAGAAGGATGAACTTCTGGGCGATGAGGAAGTGAACGAACTCTATCAGCAGTTGGTAGAAACCCGACAGTCTCTGGATTTCGCCAAGTCGAAGGAAGGGATGAAGATGCCTTCGATTGATGCAGAATGGGAGAAGCTGAAAGATGAGATGAAGCTGAAAGAAGAAATGCAGCAGAAAGAAGAAAAGCAGCAGAAAGAAGAAATGCAGCAGAAAGAAGAGATGAGTCAGAATGCAGAAACCCAGCAAACCACCAAGTTGTTTCCTCTCTGGAGCCCGATGAGAAAGGTGGCTGCCGTTGCTGCCGTCCTTGTCGTCTCCGGCATCACCTTTGCTGCTATTCATCTGGTAACCCGTTCCCATCAGCCATCTGATAAGAACAATACCGAACTCGTGGCATCCCGAAAGGATTCTATCCAGCAGGTTTCTGCTCCTCAGAAATCCAACATAGAAGAAAAGACAGATTCTGCAAGTCTTGCCCAGCTCCCATTGGTTTACGAAAACGCTGAGCTTCAGAATATCCTGACTCCTATTGCCGAGCATTTCCATCTCCAGGTAACTTATCACAACGAGTCGGCTCGCCATATCCGTCTCTTCCTGCAACTGGAGAAGAACATGAGTCTGGATGATATCATCGAACTGATGAATCATTTCGAGAAAGTGAATATTCGTCATGAAGGTCAAACTTTAATCGTGGAATAAGATGAAAAGATTAAGATATATCATGCTGCTGGCAGGTCTGATGAGCCTTTCTCTTCAGACCATCTATGCCCAACGCATCACCCGCAGCTTCCGCAACACTTCTATGTCAGAAGCGCTCACCATCCTTGCCAAGAGCACCAAGGATTATCGTATCAACTTTATGTATGATGAACTGGAGGATTTCACGGTAACCACAAGTATCGTGAAGCGAACTGCTCCGGATGCCATCCGCCAGATTATGGGTTTCTATCCGATGAAGATGACGATAGATGGCGAAAACATCTTTGTGGAGTGTACGCAGAAGACTCCCACCAAGATGATAGGTCGCATCATAGACAATAAGAAACGCCCTGTAGATTTCGCCAATGTAGCCTTGCTGAATGTTCGTGATTCTTCATTGATAAATGGCGGCGTGACAAATGAGAACGGCCAGTTTGTGATTCCCTGCGGAGCCAGAAAGGCGATAGTAAGAGTTAGTTGCGTGGGCTATCATACCGCTGTCGATACTTATAATACAGGTAAGATTGGTTCAATTACCCTGAAGGAGGCTACGTTGAACCTGCAGAAGGTGATAGTAAAGGCGGTTCGCCCCAAGACAAAACTGACTCGCGAGGGATTCCAAACCCAGGTGCAGGGTACGATACTGAGTGATGCGGGTATGGTTGCCGACTTGTTGAAGCAGGTTCCAAGAGTGCGTGTAGATAAGGATGGAAACTGTTCGGTGTTTGGAAAAGGCACACCGGAGATTTATGTCAATGGCAGAAAGCTGACCGATAAAAATGAATTGCAAACCATATCTTCAAAGGATGTGAAGAACGTGACGGTTATCACGACTCCTGGTGCGCAGTATGATGCCCAGGTCAATTCGGTGATTCGTATAACCACGGTCAAGAAGCAAGGTTATGGATGGAGTGGTAATTTCCAGGCAAAATATGGTTTTGCCATGAAGAATGCCTGGCAAGAGCAGGCTAATCTCAATTACCGTGTGGGTGGACTGGATGTGTTCGGTGGACTGATGTGGTCAGATTACTATTCTTATGATAAGTTGGGATTGGATGAATATATCAATGGCAATCAGCATCAGATATATCAAAAATCTGCAGGGCGCATAGATGCTAGAAATTATGGACCTGATGCCAATCTGGGTTTCAATTATGAATTCAATGAAAATCATACCATCGGTCTGAAGTATAAGTTTGGTTCTGGCAATACTAAGTATTTTACTGTTAGGCAGAACTATTCCATCTTTCAGGATGGAGTTCACCAGGGAGATGTAAATTATCTCAACGATGAGTCAGATTCCAAGCAGACTCCTTTTCATCAGGCTGACTTTTATTATGATGGTAAGATAGGCAAGTGGAGTATAGACCTGAATGCATCTGCTATGTGGCGGACGAAAGACCAGATACAGAAAGCCACCGAAACCAGTTCTGAGTTGGGCGACCAGATTGTATGTTCAGATAGCCATACCAAAGGAAAGTTGCTTGCCGGTAAAATGGTTGTTTCTTATCCTTTGACCGACCAGTTGAACATAGACTTTGGTTCGGAATACACAAATTCTGATAGTCATACCAACAACCAGAACGAGGGTGGTGTGGCTGCATCCAATGATTCCAGAATCAAGGAACAGAACATAGCCGCTTTTGCTGAGGCTGCATGGTCGTTGGGAGATTATTCTCTGAATGCCGGTGTGAGATATGAGCATGTAAAATCAGACTATTATGCCGAAGGAGTGCTCAATCCGGATATGAGCAGAAAGTATGATAATGTATTTCCTAATGTATCCTTGGGATATGACAAGGGCAAGTGGCATTCTTCGTTGAGTTTCACGGCGAAGACCTATCGACCAAGTTACTTCCGTCTTTCCGGTTATACCCGATATACGAGTCGTCATTCCTATGAAAGCGGTAATCCGAACTTGCGACCAAAGGATGCCTATCATCTGGAATGGGATGCGCAATATTCCTGGTTGAGTTTCTCTGCTGAATATATCTACAACAAGAATGCTTCGGTATATATGGTGAAGCCGTTCCAGGGCAATAAGGATATAGCCCTGTCATATTACGAGAATGTAGATAAGATTCAGAACCTGAAGTTCTATCTTGAGGCTACTCCGGTGATAGGCTTATGGCATCTTGACTATACGGTAGGTCTGGTCAATCAGTTCTTTGATGCCAGCAAATACGTCAGCGACTATAATGCCAATCGTCCTTCTCTCTATCTGGATTTGGAGAATACCTGGGTATTGCCACATCATTGGAAGGCTCGATTGGAATACGCTTACCAGTCGCGTAATTATAGCGAATTGGGTGTCAACTATGCATGGAATTCCCTGGATGCATCTATTTCCAAGTCGTTCCTGAACAACCGACTGGTTGTGAGACTGGAAGCAGAGGATTTGCTTCACGGTCAGAACGAGAGTTGGCAATATCATAATTCGTATGCGCACTTCACCAGAACTGGTATAGATAATACCCGCATGTTCTTGGTCAATGTAACTTATAACTTCAATGCCACCAAGAGCAAGTATAAGGGTACGGGTGCTGGTAATGCAGAAAAGAGCAGATTATAGCTATTTTTTAAAACACGGACAAATTCAATTTGTCCGTGTTATTTTTTTCTATGCTTCAGGCTAGGAGGGATGAAGAACTGGATGGAATTGGTAATTTGATGCAGTTATACAAATTTAACGGAAGAGATGTAATGTCTTTGAATAATAATGTGTACTTTTGTACTAGATAATGATGAAATAAAAACATATTGTAAGAATGAAGACGGTTTTTTGCTCTTTGGGACTGCTGATGGCTGCTGTGCCCGTGTTCGCTCAGAACACTGGGAAGGACTCTATAGTCTCTACTAAAGCTTTGGATGATGTGGTGGTATCAGCCTCCAATATCAGTCGTGTGGGTGATCATCTCGTCATCTATCCCAACAGCCAGCAACGAAAACATGCGGTCAATGGATTCGGGGTGTTGGAAAACCTGAATATCCCAGGACTCATCATCGATGCAAAATCGAATCAGGTGGATGTGATGGGACTGCAAGCCACCTTGTATCTGAATGGGCAGGAATGCGACATCCGGGAAATACAGATGCTCCGTCCTCGTGACATCGAGAAGATAGAATATCATGATGCTCCATCGGGAAAATACGCCAAGGATAAGCTTGTCGTCAACTTCATCACCAAACAATACCGATATGGAGGATATGTGCAGGCTGACGGACTGCAGATGATAGGATATGACCATGGCGACAATAACGTTGCTACCAATTATGTAAAAGGTAACAATTCCTATACTGTGTTTGCTGGTGCAAACTATAGTCATGTGGATGGAACTGAGACCTGGAACAATGAGAACTATCAGTTTCCACAATCCCTATTTGATAGGGAGAGCTATAGTAAGAATTCTTACCGGAACCACCAGGAATATATGCAGTTCCGCTATCAGAACCAGAAGGGAAAGAGATATTGGGTGGGCAAGTTTACGCTCGTCAATCTCTCTACTCCAAGAAATGCATCTTCTGGTTTTGCGAGGGAAAGCACAGAGACGAATATCTTCTCAAATATCCGGAAGAAGAGTCTGTCTCCTAAGATTGACCTGAACGCCAACTTGCCATTAAGCAAGAATCAGACGCTTACTTTGGGAGTACATGGCAAGTTTTCTGCCAACTCCTATCATCGTCTTTACCAGGAACAGCCTTTCGAGACAATGACCGATGAAGACGAGAAAGCGCTGTCGTTCCAGCTGTCTGCCATCTATAATTATTTCTCTCAAAAGCATTCCTTATCCGTGGAACTGTTTCATTACCACGATGTCTGGAATGCCGATTATTCCGGCAATTGCGAACTTTGGCAGCATCTGTGGAAAGGGGAGTCGTTGGCTTTCTTCTCCTATAATTTCCAGGCTAGCAGGCGCTTGAGCCTGAAAACTCGCATCGGGTTGGATTGGCTTCAATATCATCTGCATGGAGACAACAGTTTTAGCCAGCTGTCTCCTCGCATCAATACGAATGTGCAATACCAGCTGAATAAGGGAATGCTCTTGTGGTCATTCAACTTTGTGAACTCCAATCATGGTATGGATGTCATCAACCGGGCTATGATTCAGGTCAATTCCCACATGATGGAAAAGGGAATGCCCGAACTGAAGAAATCACATGACATCAACACCTATTTATATTATATGGGGCGTTTTAACAGGTTGAGTGTTTCTGCCATCGGACAATTCCGTTACAATCATCATCCTGTAACTGATGATTATTACCTGGATGAGCCAAACAGGAAAATAGTGAAGACTTACTCGAATGGTGGAAATGCTCAATATTATTCTGCTATCCTCGCCTTGCAGTACAAACTGTGTAAGTTTGCCAATCTGTCGGGAGATATCAGATATAACCATGCGGAGGTGAAGACTACCTGGTCGAAGCATAACAACAATTTGACGGGTAATCTTGGGTTGAATATGTTCATGGGTGATTTTGCTTTGAAGCCTTACCTGCATTTTGGCAAGAAGTCTTTGGATGAAGCTGCTTTGGTGATAAGCAAGACTCCTATCGACTATGGAATGTCGTGTTCTTACAGCAGGGGTAACCTCTATGTAGAACTTCAGGCAGTATCGCCTTTCAAAAAGCAGGAGAAGCGATATTGGTTGGATTTGCCTATCTACAGCTACAGTAAGAGCATCAAAGACCAGACGGCTTCGCAATATGCCAGCATCAAGGTTGCTTACTCCTTCGACTTTGGCAGGAAGACCCAAAAAGTAGAGAAGGATGTTAATAACAATAGTTCGTTAATAATTCAATAATGTGCTAAGCAGCTATACGCTGTAAGC
>ERZ773188.709-NODE-709-length-40651-cov-8.704306_pt1 | contig 40651 bp, 34 predicted proteins | sample MGYA00581011_ERZ773188 | MGnify/ENA primary metagenome ERZ773188 (study PRJEB29015, sample SAMEA2737798) | human gut metagenome | biome: human gut; feature: human-associated habitat; material: faeces | place: China | collected 2012 ...
GAGCGAACATTCAACGCGCCGCGACTAAAATCACAAATATGCCTTATTGGGGGCAATGGCTTCGTTTGTAGTTTGTCTAATGAATTAAATAGTAAATTTCAAAATCTTGTGTTATAATTTTGGGTAGAAATAATAAACAAGTTGGAGGAAACTATGAAGAAGATACTATTTGCCAGTGCAGAATGTGCCCCTTTTGTAAAGACAGGAGGACTTGGAGCGGTTGTTGGCTCTCTTCCAAAGCAGTTAAATCATAAAAAATATGATGTACGAGTTGTTTTACCAGATTACCATTGTATTGATGCAAAATGGCGTGAACAGATGGAGACATTGGTAACATTTCCGATGTATTTAGGATGGAGAATGCAGACAGTTACTGTGAAGACATTAAAATATGAAGGAATCGTTTACTATTTTATTGAGAATAATTTTTATTTCTGCGGAGATTCTCCATATTATGATATGTGGGTGGATATTGAAAAGTTCAGCTACTTTTCTAAGGCAGTGTTAGAAATGCTGTCTTACTTAGAATTTGAGCCGGATATTATCCATTGTCATGATTGGCAGTCTTCTTTAGTACCGGTATTTTTAAAAGCATTTTATTGTGCCGACCCATTTTATCGTAATATTAAAACTGTGATGACAATACATAATTTAAAGTTTCAGGGAATTACGGAAATCGACCGTTTAAAAGATATAACAGGTCTTCCTGACGATATGTTTACTTATGATAAGTTAGAGTATAATAATTCTGCAAATCTTTTAAAAGGTGGTCTTGTATTTGCAGATAAGATTACGACAGTAAGTAAGACATATGCGGAAGAAATTAAACAGCCAGAATACGGAGAGGGATTAGACAGCGTGCTGCAGCATCGAAGTGCTGATTTATGTGGAATTGTAAATGGAATTGATTACGATATTTATAATCCTTCTACTGATGAATATATTCCTTGCCATTACGATGAGAAAACATTTGATAAAGGAAAGAAAAAGAATAAAGCGGCATTACAGGAAAAGGCAGGTCTTCCGAAGAAAAGAACAGCTTTTACTTTAGGAATTGTCTCAAGACTGACAGAGCAGAAGGGATTTGCACTTTTTTCCTATATGATGGAGCGTCTGATGAAACAGCCAGTACAGCTTTATGTTCTTGGAGATGGTGAGGAGGAGTACCGCAATATGTTCCTTTCCTATCAGGAACAGTATCCAGACAAAGTTTATGTGCAGCTTAATTATACAGATGAGATGGCAAAATACATCTACGCAGGCTGCGATGCGATTTTGATGCCTTCCCGATTTGAACCATGTGGATTATGTCAGCTTATGTCCCTTCGTTACGGAGCAGTTCCGATTATAAGAAAGACAGGAGGTCTTAAAGATACCGTAAGCATCTATAATCCAAAGAGCAAAACAGGAACCGGTTTTGGATTTACAGATTATAATGCGGAAGGCTTTTTAGATGCAATTCTTGCAGCCTTAGATGTCTATAAAAAGAATCCAGAAGAATGGAAAAACCTTACTGCAAAAGGAATGAGGAAAAACTATTCATGGAAAGCATCTTCCAGAAAATACGAAAAATTATATTCTGATTTGTAGTTTAGGAACATGGAATATACCAGAAAGATATGACTTTCCGGGAAATTAATTTCCAAAGAACTGACATTCAAATTGTTGTATATACTTGGAATTTAGTTATATAAAGAGTTCTATTTCTTCTATTGACTTTCTCCTGCGATAGAACTTTCTTCTGGACATTTCCATTTGAATAGAAAGTGTGGACTTTTGAGGAGTCCCCATTCTCACCAACTGTGGATTTAGAGTAGTCAGAAAAAAGAAAAAATACCCTATCCCAGATGCGACTACAGAGCAGATGGGATAGGGTATTCTTTCTTTTTTCATCTACACCAAATCTACAGATTAGAACTTTCTTTGATACCGCTGATATCCGGATCAATGAGCATGGAGTAATTCGTATGATAAATGACGTATCCTGGCTTTGCCTGTGGTGGTTTTTTTAGATTACGGCGTTCGGTGTAATCGACCTCAACTTTTGGAGCATTTTTTCCTTTAGAGTAGTGAGCGGCAAGTCTTGCGGCCTCTTCGTAGGTACGGTCAGGAAGTTCATTTGCAGTTCCGAGCTTTACGATGACGTGAGAACCTGCCATTTTCTTAGCATGAAACCACATATCTTTTCCGTTAGCGAATTTAAAAGATAATTCATCGTTCTGGAAGTTGTTTTTTCCGACATACATATGGAATCCGTCAGAAGAAATATAGTGAAGCGGTTTACTTTTGCCTTGACGTTTTTTTTGATTTCTGCCATGACGTTTCATGTAACCGCACTCGATTAATTCTTCTTTGATCATAGCAAGATCATTTTCATCGCGGGCGATTTCTAAAGCGTTACTTACAGATTCCAAATGTGATAGTTCGGCAAAGGTTTCTTTTGTAAGAGTACTTAATGCTTCATAAGTACGTTTTAACTTTCCATAGCGGTCAAAATATTTTTTAGCATTTTCCATCGCATTTAAGTTAGGGTCAAGTGGGATCGTGATTTCTTTGCCATCATAATAGTTTATACACTTTAATTCTTTTTGATGAGGGGCTGCTTCATAGCCGTAAGTGTGAAGAAGCTCTCCGTATATTTTATATTTTTCTTTTTTGTCTGTATCTTTTAACTGTTTTAGCTGCAGGTCATATTTTTTCGCAGTACGCTCTAACGCATTTTGCACGATATGGCGTAGGTCAACGGACTTTTGGCGGATACGGGTCACAACTTCTTTTTGTGCGTAAAAGGTTTCTAATACTTCAGAGATGGAAGGATATTCTTCCGTAGTTAAATCACTGAACATGGAAAATGTAAACGCACCGAATTCTTTTGGAGCTTTTCCTTCGTAAATAATATTTGGAGAAAAAGCGTGTGTTTCTATCTGGTTTTTCAGACGGACGAGTTCACCGTAAAGGGAACTTTGCTGCACTGGGGTAAGAGAAGCAACAGCAGAATCTCCATCGATGTCGGCGCGGTAGCAGATTTCATTGGCAAGCACAGGACTGATACCGGAAATACTGCCATAGACTGCTTTTTGCACAGAAACTGGTTTGACAAGCAGTGTATTTTCCATCCATTCAACAGATAGATCATTAAGAGAAATCTTACCCTTTCCTGGAGGGGCGATATAAGTTCTTCCTGGTAGAACTTCTCTTACAGAACTTACCTGATTGGAAATATGTTTGATACTGTCGATAATCATATTTTTCTCATCAATAAAGATAATATTACTGTGTTTTCCCATGATTTCGACAACCATTTTTTTACGGCAGGTATCACCAAGTTCATTTAAATGTTCGATTGTGATCTCAACGATTCGTTCCATACCAGGTTGTGTGATTTCGATAATTCTTCCGTTACTAATATATTTTCGAAGCAGCATGCAGAAGTTTGGGGCGGTCATAGGATTTGCCTTTGTCTTTGTAGTAAAATAGATAAGCGGAAGACTTGCTCCAGCAGAAATCAGTAGTCGATAGGTTTCTTTATTATTTTTTACAACAAGAAGCAGTTCGTCCGCTTCCGGCTGATAGATTTTGTAGATGCGTCCGCCGGTAAGCAGGCGGTTCATGTCATATACAATATTAGCAATTACAACGCCATCAAAAGCCATAATAGTTCCTCCTGAGTCTAGAATAATATTGCGGCAAAAATATCTGAAAAACAGTAGGATTTGCAGCCTTTTCATGATACCATAGATAAGAAGGGAATGTCAAAACATCGGGCATACCTGCATGGAGATTAAAAAGCTATGACAGAAAAGGAACAACATATGATTTTTCAGTCAGATACTTGCATGGTAAATGACAATATGATATGTTGGATAAAAGAACGAAAACATAGAAGGAGGCATTTTATGGGAAAAGCAGAAAATGGAGAAATCAGAGAAGTGACAGCAAATATCTGGGAGGACAGAAAGCATCATTTATGGTTTCCGCTTAGTTTTACAAAATATACAGTAGGGAATGGAAGATTATATGTAAACAGCGGATTCCTTTCTTCAAGAGAAGATGAATGTCTGTTATACCGTATTACAGATATTACATTATACCGCAGTCTTCCACAGCGTATTTTTGGAACAGGGACAATTGAGCTTCATACCAAAGACCGCTCCACACCAGTTATCCGCCTGGAGAATATCGCGAAATCAGCAGAAGTAAAGCGTGTCTTAAGTGATTTGATTGAGAGGGAGCGTGAGGAGAAACACGTTGTCGGAAGAGATATGTATGGTGCTATAAGTCACATCGACCCTGTTGAATTTGATGGGGATGGAGATATGGATGACCATAATTTCAATTAATTTTACAGGAATCAATTAGAAAAAGTTCTGTTCTCTGGTTGACAAAATGGGCGGTCACGAGTATAATCATAAACAGTTTTAATGCGTTACCACTTTATTGTGACAGAGTATTTAAAGGGCAAGAAGATTGTCACAAAAGAGTCTGTGAATGCAGGCTCTTTCTTTTATAGATTTTTATAAATTAAAAGAGAAAACAGGTAATAAAATTATTTTTTTATGAGAATAGCTCAGACAATTTTATAAAAGTGGTGAATGAGATTTTAATTTAGGAGGATAACATTAATGAAAGAAAAACTGCTCCACACTCCAGAGGGAGTAAGAGATATTTATAACTCAGAATGTAAGAGAAAGTCAGCGGTGGAGAAGCGGATTCATCATATATTAGAGCTTTACGGCTATCAGGATATTGAGACACCAACATTTGAATTCTTTGATATATTTAACAGTGATACAGGAACTGTAAGTTCTGTAGAAATGTTTAAGTTCTTTGATAGAAATAATAATACGTTAGTGCTTCGCCCGGATATGACTCCTTCCATTGCGAGAAGTGTGGCAAAGTATTACAGTGCCTGTGAATTTCCACTTCGTCTTTCTTACCGCGGGAATACATTTTTAAATAACAGGAGTTATCAAGGTAAGCTTACTGAGAAGACGGAGATGGGAGCGGAACTTATTAATGATGACAGTCCGGAAGCAGATGCAGAGGGAATCATCATGATGATTGACTGTTTCCTTGCGGCAGGTCTTACGGATTTTCGTATAGATATCGGGCAGGCAGAGTTTTATAAAGGAATTATGGATGCGTTAGAAGCTTCTGAGGAAGTTAAGGAGCAGATTCACGAATATATCGAGAATAAGAATGCTCTTGGAATGGAAATTCTTTTGTCGGATTTATCTATGAAAGATTGTTATCGTAACATTCTGCTTGAGTATAATGATTTATATGGTGATGTTACTATGCTTGAAAAGGCAAAGAAGCTTACGATAAATCCTCGTTGTCAGGCAGCAATTGCCAGACTAGAGGAAGTTTATGAAGTGTTAAAGCTTTACGGTTACGAAAAATATGTAAGTTTTGATCTTGGCATGGTGAACCATTTTGATTATTATACAGGAATTATTTTCCGGGGATATACTTATGGAACCGGAGATGCGATCGGAAAGGGTGGACGTTATGATAACCTTTTAGCGCAGTTTGGCAAGGAAGCAAGTGCCAGCGGATTTACCATTTTGATTGATGATGTATTATCCGCATTAAGCCGTCAGAATATCAGCATTTCCTTAAAAGAATATGCCTATTCTTTACTTCTTTATAAATCAGAGGACAGACAGAATGCGATTCCGTTAGTTGTAAAGTTAAGAGATGCCGGAGTGAGGACGGAACTCGTTTCTATGACAGAAGGAAAGACTTTAGAAGAATATCTTGCTTTTGGAAAGAATCAGGGAGCAGAAGGAATCCTCTATTTAGATGGGGAGAATGTCACTGTTTATGATATGGCTTCCGGAGAGCAGGAGACAAAGACATTACAGGAATTCAGGGAGGAATATTAAGATGCGCTATTTAACATTTGCTCTGGCAAAGGGAAGACTTGCCAATAAAACAATGGATATGTTTGAAAAACTTGGTATTACCTGTGATTCCATTCGTGATAAAGAGACAAGAAAGCTTATTTTTGTCAATGAAGATTTAAAGCTTAAGTTTTTCTTAGCGAAGGCTTCTGACGTTCCTACTTATGTAGAGTACGGTGCAGCGGATATCGGTATCGTAGGAGAAGATACGATTCTTGAAGAGGGAAGAAACCTTTACGAAGTAATGGATCTTGGCTTTGGAAAGTGTAAGATGTGTGTCTGTGGACCGGAAAGTGCAAGAGAAAAGTTACAGCATGGAGAGCTTATTCGTGTAGCTTCTAAGTATCCAAGCATTGCCAAAGATTATTTTTATAATAAAAAGTTTCAGACCGTAGAGATTATCAAGTTGAATGGTTCGGTGGAGTTAGCTCCGATTGTTGGACTTTCTGAGGTCATTGTCGATATCGTGGAGACTGGTTCTACATTAAGGGCAAACGGGCTTACAGTCTTAGAGGAAATTTGTGATCTTTCTGCCCGTATGGTAGTAAATCAGGTAAGTCTTAAGATGGAACAGGAGAGAATCCGTAAACTGATTTATGACCTGCGTAAGCTGAAGCAGCAATAGGCTAATGACTTTAGATAAGTATCAAATTGATAGAGATAAATATTAGCAGGGGATAGTAAGTAAAAGCCAGTAAATAATATAAGCTAGTTTAGTTATTGCATCGCTTTATCATATTTATATTAAATGAGTTGATGTAGCAGAACAAACAGATTATTATATTATTTAGTATGAGATATATTGGCATAAATAATATTAGATATTAAAAAATCAATTACTGATAATGATTGGTGATATTTCCAAGAAAAGATAAAAACAAAAATAGAAAAATTCCAGAGGAAAAGAAAATGAGAGTTTTAAAGGTAAATAAAGAAAATACAAAAAATATTTTAAGTGATTTATTAAAAAGAAGCCCGAATAATTACGACCAGTATGCCGGAACCGTGCAGGGCATTTTAGACGAGATTAAGGAAAAAGGAGACGAAGCTCTTTTTGCCTATACAGAGAAGTTTGATAAATGTAAGCTGACAAAAGATACGATTCAGGTAACAGAGGAAGAAATCAAGGCAGCATATGAAAAAGTAGATGATTCTTTAGTAGAAGTTATCCGCAAATCTCTTGTAAATATCCGTGAGTATCATGAGAAACAGAAGAGAAACAGCTGGTTTGATGCCAAACCGGACGGAACAATTCTTGGACAGAAAATGACAGCGTTAGCTTCAGTTGGTGTGTATGTACCAGGTGGAAAAGCTGCTTATCCATCCTCTGTACTTATGAATATTGTACCTGCAAAGGTTGCAGGTGTAGAGAAAATCGTGATGGTAACCCCTCCAAATAAGGAGGGAGAAGTAACACCAGCTACTTTAGTTGCCGCAAATGAAGCTGGTGCAACTCATATTTATAAAGTCGGTGGAGCACAGGCAATCGGTGCATTAGCTTATGGAACAGAGTCTATTGAAAAGGTTGACAAGATTGTAGGCCCTGGAAACATTTATGTTGCCCTTGCGAAAAAGGCGGTATACGGACATGTAAGTATTGATTCTATTGCCGGACCAAGCGAGATTCTTGTTCTTGCAGACGATACTGCAAATCCGCATTTCGTAGCGGCAGACTTACTTTCCCAGGCAGAGCATGACGAACTTGCCAGTGCGATTTTAGTGACAACAAGTAAGACACTTGGCGAAAAAGTACAAGAAGAAATTGAAGGATACTTAAAGAAGTTATCAAGAGCAGAGATTATCGAGAAATCCCTTGAAAACTTTGGTTATATTTTAGAGGCAGAGACTTTAGATGAAGCATTAGAAGTAGTAAATGCGATTGCGTCCGAACATCTTGAAATCGTAACGGCCAATCCATTTGAAGTAATGACAAAGGTAAGAAATGCCGGGGCTATCTTTATCGGAGAGTACAGTTCTGAACCACTTGGAGATTATTTTGCAGGACCAAACCATGTTCTTCCTACAAATGGAACTGCGAAGTTCTTCTCCCCATTAAATGTCGATGACTTTGTAAAGAAATCAAGCATCATCTACTATTCAAAAGATGCTTTAAAAGCAATTCACAAAGATATTGAGACATTTGCACAGGCAGAGGGACTGACTGCACACGCAAACTCCATCGCTGTTCGTTTTGAGGAGGAGTAAAAATGGCAGAAAGAAAAGCACATGTAGAGAGAAATACAAGTGAGACAAAGATTATTGTTGACCTGAATTTAGACGGCAGCGGCAAATATGATATTGATACCGGAATCGGTTTCTTTGACCATATGTTAAATAGCTTTGCCAAACACGGCTTTTTTGACCTGACCTGTAAAGTGGATGGGGACTTAGAGGTAGACTGCCATCACACGATTGAAGATACTGGAATCGTACTGGGACAGGCTATACGTGAAGCGGTGGGAGATAAAAAGGGAATTCGCCGTTTCGGAAACTTTTTACTTCCAATGGATGAGACACTCGTACTTGGTGCAGTAGATTTATCCGGCAGACCATACTGTGTGTGTGACCTGCCATTTACCGTAGAGAGAGTCGGTGGATTTGACACAGAAATGGTACAGGAATTTTTCTATGCTATTTCTTACAGCGCAGCAATGAACCTTCATTTAAAATTAATGCATGGAAGCAATAATCATCATATTATGGAGGCGGCATTTAAGGCATTTGCAAAAGCTTTGGATGAGGCTTGTTCTTACGACCCTAGAATTACGGATGTACTTTCTACAAAAGGAGCATTATAAATGAAAAGCAAACTTTCTTTTGACGAATTTAAATTAAACAGCGATGGAATGATTCCAGTTATTACACAGGATTATAAGACAAATGAAGTATTGATGCTTGCCTATATGACAAAAGAATCCTTTGAAAAAACATTGGAAACAGGAAAAATGACTTATTTTAGCCGCAGCCGTCAGGAACTTTGGACAAAGGGAGATACTTCCGGACATTACCAGTATGTGAAGTCTTTAGACATTGACTGCGATAAAGATACGATTTTAGCAAAAGTAGAGCAGATTGGAGCAGCCTGTCATACAGGAAACCGTACCTGTTTCTTTACAAGACTTGCGCAAGAGGAGTAAAAAAATACAAACAAGGGAAACATAGAAATTATAAGAAATATAGAAAAAACAGATAGAGATTAAGATAAAAATTAAGATAAAAGGAAAGAAGCTGAAAAAGAAGATATGAGCGATTTAGAAGTAAAATATCAGAAATTACTGGATTATTTAAAAGGACTTGAATCAGTAGCAGTTGCTTTTTCCGGAGGAGTAGATTCCACCTTTCTTCTGGCAGCGGCAAAGGAAGCATTGGGGGATAATGTGATTGCGTTAACGGCAAAGTCCTGTCTTTTTCCGGAAAGCGAATCCGGGGAAGCAGAAGAATTTTGTAAAAATATTGGCGTAAAACAGATTGTGCTTGATCTTGGAGATACGGAACTTCCATCATTTCAGTATAATCCGCCAAACCGATGTTACATTTGTAAGAAAGGATTATTTCAGAAGTTTTTAGAAAAAGCGAAAAAAAACCAGATGGTCTGCGTAGCAGAAGGCTCAAACATGGACGATCTTGGAGATTACCGTCCAGGAATGCAGGCAATCACCGAACTTGGCATTAAAAGTCCTCTTAGGGCGGCAGAACTTACCAAAGCAGAAATCAGGGAACTTTCCAAACAGATGAATCTTCCAACATGGAGTAAACCATCATTTGCCTGCTTAGCCTCCCGTTTCGTTTATGGTGAGACAATAACAAAAGAAAAACTTGCCATGGTAGAACGGGCTGAAGACCTTCTTAGAGAACAGGGATTTCGTCAGTTCCGGGTTCGTATTCATGGAACAAATGCCCGCATCGAACTCCTGCCGGAAGATATTCCAAGAATGTTGGATGAGAATCTTAGAAAAGAAATCGTAGATAAATTAAAAAGATATGGATTTACTTACATTACACTCGACCTGGAAGGATATCGAACCGGGAGTATGAACGAAGTACTTGTTTAAGTAACAATTTAATTCATTAGGCAAAACAGACGAACCGTGAAAAAGTCCAATATAGAAAATATAAAAGTCGTCGCGGACGCAGAAAATGCTCAGTCGCATTTTTGCTGCTCCCATATTATATTTTCTATATTGGACTTTTTCACGGTTCTGTTTTTTGGCTGTAGAAGAAACTATTTAAATTGTTATTTAATGTAGATGATGGAACATAAAAAGCTGTTTGATCAAATTGATTTCTGAACTGGAAAATATTATAAAATATCATCAGGCATATTTTTTGCTTCTTATAATTTACATAATATATTATAAAATTTATTTATTTTTAAAATGTTTAATTATGATAATTAGTAAATAAATAATAATAACTATTAAAAATAAATTAAAAAAACTCCAGACAGAATTAAATATTATTTGAGACATCTTTTATACATGACCTCCATTTATATCATAAGTGCCTTTGCTTTTGCTACATTTAAATTGTTGATAAGTATCATGTCGTGTGACTTCTATATTGCCAAGAGTAGATGTTAATTCTGCAACTTCAGAATAATCACATCGTATGGTATTTTTTGTGCTGGAATAAGTTGTGTAAGTTGTATGAGTACTTCCATCTCATTTTAATTCATCTAAAGATGTACCCCTTAAATATTCTGAGGCTATATAATCTGTTTCTTCTACTTTTTTTAAGGAGCAATCCTTTACTATACTATAATACTTAACTCCAACAAATATATTCAAGCAAACTAAAACAGCAATAAGTAATATTATACATTTATCGGTAAGTTGACTGTTCTTTTTTACATTTTGTTTTGTAATGAAATATAATATTGTCATAAGAAAAGCAATGGATAGAAAAAGCAATCCCCATAAAAAATATAATTCTACTTCGTCAATGTTTATGTTAGGATGAGCATCTCTAAAAAATCCAGCATGAATTAATTCAAAAACATTCAAACATATAATGACAATATTTGTGATTATTGCTATTATTTTTTTCATATTTACTCCTTGTTTTCCAGCTTATGGATTACATAATTTTGCTACCATACGTAAGTGGGTCAGAGCCACTGTCATTTGAACACATGGCTTAATGGCATTGATTGATATTTCAAGGTGTGCCGTTGACGGTTTGATATTACTCAATTGCTATTGCAATGCTGTACGAGCGTGTTTGAAAAATAGGCTTTGTCAAGTTTTTCTCCTTCTGAGTGGAAAAATGGAATTACTCCTGCTTTTCTAACAAATGAATCAGATTTTTGGCATTGCCATAACAGGCCCCTTCTATGGCAATATCATTCTCAGAATATTCTCCTGCTGCTGTTTTTATATGATACATATCTCCGTCCGAAGTGAAAGCAATTGCTGTAAGATTAGAATCGTGAATTTCATCCTGTCTTTTGTCTAGTTTTTTCAGTGCTTTTACAAATTTTTTTGTTGTATCGTCTGAAAGATCATATTCTTCTTCATTATATTTTACAGTAATTCTTTTAATTTTATCAAAATCTGTTGCGGACAGCACTCTGTAACCGGCATGTTTTGTGATAAATTTTACAAGTTCCTCATTTGGACCTATACGGTAATCTTCTCTGGAAGTGTCATAAAAATGCAGAATATTTCCTTTAAAAGTATTCAACCACACATTCTGTAAATCTCCATGACTGTTTTCGTATACAATACAAAGTTTTGCATATTTTTCCTGCGTATTATCGTTTATACCATAGTTACTGAGAGAATCACCATCTTTTAAAATAGGACTATTCTCAATCAAATCTATTAATTTGAGAATTTCTTTTTTGTTTAGAGATAGAAATGTAGAATCTTCAGAAAAGGTACTATATGATACAGAGAGTATCCGACATTTTGGAAAAAGAAATTTTTGATTCTTTTTTATTATAGAAAGAGAATCTCTTTTTCCATTTAATTCTACGTTATCAGAATATTTCCCAAGGGTCAATAAACTTTTAATTTCATCAGGAATACTATTTGTAGATTCGGTAGAGTTGCTTGTTTTATTCGTTGAATTAAAATTTGATTCTTTTTTTTGACAGGCAGAAAAAAGAAATACTATTAAAATTATCGCAATATAACTGTATGTTTTTCTAATTTTCATTCTCTGATCTTCTCCTCTCTGTTCGCTGTAATAATTAATTACTAAATCCTTGTAATTGAATACCGATTCTATATCTGAACTATTTTCCTACATAATTTGGCCAATACACAGAAAAATAAAAAATACAACCATAAGAAATATGATATTGGAATAACAAAAATGTGGGGACGCATTTTTGGTATAACGACTACTTTCACATTTCCTATGGTTGTATTTTTCGTCTGTTGAAAAAATCATTATTTAATGAATTAAATTATTTTGCTGTGCGAGTATTTGCTTTTAAAATATTGTTTCTATTAGCAGATGTATTCTTCACAAAATTGATAGAAGATGACACTGTTTTATAAGAATTTCTATACTTATTATACTTTGATGCTTTTAAATAACCAAGATTTTTAATAATCTTTTTATCCCTTTTAAAAACAGATTGACTTGTCCGGTCTGTCCCTTTTGCACTGTGACAGTTGAAATATTCATGAGTGATAACTTTTCCTTTGTTTATAGTGTATAAAAAAGAAAAATCAGAGCCACCGTTACAGAGATAATATTTCCCATTTTTTTCTTTTAAGCTGATAAATCTTCCACCATAATTTTTGAAAGGTTTCATCGCTTTAATCTGTCTGTTTGAAAATGTATATACTTTGCAATTATTAAAATATGTTTTGCCATTAACAGCTTCTTTTTTCCCTGAACCAATGATTAAGACAGGAGCATTTTTATTTCCGATATTTACAATCTGAAAATATTTCTTTTTCCCAACTTTCTTATGTAGAAATTGCTGATACGCTTTCTTGGATGTCAAAGGTTTATTTTGAGCAGCGTGTGTTGGGAAAGTACTAAAAAATAATAGTGCCAGGATAAATGTAAAGAATGGTAGAACTTTTTTTAATTTCATAGAAATCTCCTCCTCAAAAGAATGTTAAAAAACTCTATTTTGCTTGTAGCCGCTATTTATTCAGATATCTGACACCTGTATATTATAATAGAAATTATATTTTGTCAACAATATATTTGAATAAAATATATTGAAAACAAATATAACATATGCTAATGTATAATTGCATTTAAAACGAAAGGGAAATTCAGATGGCCAAAAGAAACTCTTTTAAAAAAGGAACAATAGAATTATTAACATTAGCTATTTTGCAAGATGGAGATTGCTATGGATACCAGATTACACAGAGTATATGCGATAAATCCAATGGTATTATTACGGTTACGGAAGGGGCACTATACCCGATCTTGTATCGATTAGTGGATAAAGGATATTTGACAGATTATAAAAAGCCGGCAGGAAAACGGTTAATGCGGGTCTACTATCACTTAGAGGAAGCGGGAGTAATATATTTCCATGAATTGCTTGAAGAGTATAATCAGGTAAAATTAGGTGTTGAATTAATTTTGTCCCAGAACCAGTCTTCATCGGAAATAGCAATGGGAGGAGAAAATATTGAACAGAAAAATTGAAAAACAGTATATCAGGAAGGTTCGACAAAGCCTTCCTGTATATGGTTGTAAAGAAAGAGCCTATATAAAAAAGTTAGAGGAGCATTTACAAGATTATTGTGATGAATATCCGGATGTTGCAGAAGAAGATATTGTAAAAGAATTTGGAACACCAACATCTGTTGTGTCTGATTATTTTTGTGAAATAGATGAAAACTATTTGTTTCGGAAGCTAAAAATGCGAAAGTATATACGAATATCTATTTTTGTGATTACGGTATGTATAATTATTTTAAATATTTTTTGTGGTTATCTCTATTATAAAGAATATCAGGCAACTAGAAATTCAAATATTACAAAAGAAGAAACGATAACTATCATAAAAGAAGAAAATTAAAATATTAGAAAAGCAGAGGCGGCAGATAGTTGCCCCTGTTTTTGTGTATTTTTGGAATATTTTCTATATAATGTTAATAAAATATAATATTTTTTATAATATAAAAATATCAGATGTATGAAAATAATATCTGATTACGGTTTTTTGTTTCTTCTATCTAGAGCTGCTACCGGGCATTTTCCGAAATCAACCTTAATGGCTTTAGGGTATTTTCTGCGTCCGCGATGACTTTTACATTTTCTATATTGGCTTTTTCTATTTTCGTCTGTCCGTTCTTAATGAATTAAATTGCTAAAAAAAGGTTTACACTTTTTTATCAAATATGGTATACTAATTTCATGTAACTGCAAACTATTTTCAGTATGAGAAGGAGGGTCCGATTATGTCGGCTGTATTAGGTGCATTTGTTCAATATATTATAACGTTTATTTTGCTGGTAGCAGCCGCGGCCGGAGGTATTTTTTGTGGGAAGAAGTTAAGAACGAAGAAGAACATGGAAAGCAACACGACTGGTACTGGAAATACATCAGGTAAATAATAATATAACGATATATTTCGGGGTGCTGACGGAGAACGGATTGTTTTCTGCCAGCACCCTTTCATGTCGGTACAACCGACATTAATATATGCGATACTACAGGAGGACAGAATTTTGAAAAAGTATGGAGTAAACGAACTTCGAAGAATGTATCTGGAGTTTTTTGAGAGTAAGGGACATCTTGCAATGAAGAGTTTCTCACTGGTTCCACATAATGATAACAGTCTATTACTGATCAATGCAGGTATGGCACCATTGAAACCTTATTTTACAGGGCAGGAGATACCACCAAGAAAGAGAGTAACAACCTGTCAGAAGTGTATTCGTACCGGTGATATTGAAAACGTTGGTAAGACAGACCGTCATGGTACATTTTTTGAAATGCTTGGTAACTTCTCTTTTGGAGATTATTTTAAACACGAAGCAATTGCATGGTCATGGGAGTTCCTTACAGAAGTTGTAGGGCTTGATGCAGACAGATTATATCCATCTGTATACTTAGAAGACGATGAGGCGTTTGCTATCTGGAGAGATGAGATTGGAATTGCTCCGGAACGCATTTTTAAGTTTGGAAAGGAAGATAACTTCTGGGAGCATGGTGCTGGTCCTTGCGGTCCTTGTTCCGAGATTTATTATGACCGTGGAGAAAAATACGGCTGTGGTAAGCCAGGTTGTACCGTAGGTTGTGACTGTGACCGTTACATGGAAGTATGGAACAACGTATTTACTCAGTTTGAGAATGACGGACATAATAACTATACAACATTAAAACAGAAAAATATTGATACCGGTATGGGATTAGAGCGTCTTGCTGTTATCGTTCAGGATGTAGGATCTATCTTTGATGTAGATACGATTCGTTCCCTTCGTGATAAGATTTGTGAAGTAGCAAAGAAAACTTACAAAGAAAATGAGCAGGATGATATTTCTATCCGTCTGATCACAGACCATATCCGTTCCGCTACATTTATGATTTCTGACGGTATCATGCCAAGTAATGAAGGCCGTGGATACGTTCTTCGCCGTATTATCAGAAGAGCAGCCCGTCACGGACGTTTACTCGGAATCGAAGGCAAGTTCTTAGCAGAGCTTAGCAAGACAGTTATCGAAGGTTCTAAAGATGGTTATCCAGAATTAGAAGAAAAGAAAGATTTCATTTACAATGTTATCATTCAGGAGGAAGGCAAGTTTAACAAGACAATCGATCAGGGTCTTGCAATCCTTTCTGATTTAGAAGAATCCATGAAGGAAAAAGGTGTAAAAGAACTTGATGGTGAAGATGCCTTCAAACTTTATGATACGTATGGATTCCCATTAGATCTTACAAAAGAAATTCTTGAAGAAAAGGGTTACACTGTAAATGAAGAAGCATTCCAGACTTGCATGAATGAGCAGAAAGAAAAAGCAAGAAATGCAAGAAAGACAACAAACTATATGGGTGCTGATGTTACTGTTTACGAATCAATTGATCCATCTGTAACAAGTACTTTCGTTGGATATGTTACACAGGAATGTGATTCTAAGATTACGGTTATGACAACAGATACAGAGCTTACAGAGGCATTAACTGATGGACAGGCAGGAACAATCTTTGTTGATGAGACACCATTTTACGCTACAGGCGGCGGACAGCATGCCGACAGTGGTGTGATCACATGTAAAGATGGTGAATTTGTTGTAGAAGATGTTGTGAAGATGCTCGGTGGTAAGATCGGACATATCGGACATGTCACAAAAGGAATGTTTAAAGTTGGTGATACTGTAACTTTATCTGTAAATAAAGCACAGAGAGCAGACACAGCAAAAGGACACAGTGCAACACATCTTCTTCAGAAATCTTTACGTACCGTTCTTGGAAATCACGTAGAACAGTCCGGTTCTTATGTTGATAAAGACCGTCTTCGTTTCGACTTCTCTCACTTCCAGGCATTAACAGAAGAGGAAATCGCTGAAGTAGAGAAGATGGTAAATGATAAAATTGCGGAAGATATCGCTGTAAACACAGAGATTATGAGCGTTGACGAGGCAAAGAAGACTGGTGCAATGGCATTATTCGGAGAAAAATATGGTGACAAAGTACGAGTTGTTACAATGGGAGACTTCTCCAAAGAATTTTGTGCAGGTACACATGTACCACACACAGGAGTAATCAAAGCATTTAAGATTATTTCTGAGACAGGTGTTGCAGCAGGGGTAAGACGTATCGAGGCATTAACCGGAGACGGTGTAATGAAATATTACCTTGATGAAGAAAAAACACTCCATGAAGCAGCAAAAGCAGTAAAGGCAGAGCCTCATAAATTAGCAGAAAAGATTCAGTCCATGCTTGACGAGATCAAAGCACTTACTGCAGAGAATGAAAAGTTAAAAGATCAGATTGCAAAGAGTGAAGTTGCAGATGTAATGGATCAGGTAGTAGAGGTTGGAGGTTACAAAGTACTTCCAGTATCTGTAAAAGACGTTGATATGAACGCACTTCGTACTTTAGGAGATGACTTAAAGGGCAAGATTGGCAGCGGTGTAGTTATCCTTGCATCTGATATGGGAGGAAAGGTTAACTTAATCGTAACTGCAACAGACGATGCTGTAAAAGCAGGCGCACATGCCGGAAAGATCATCAAAGAGGCAGCAGCCTTAGTAGGTGGCGGCGGCGGTGGACGTCCAAATATGGCTCAGGCTGGTGGAAAGAATCCTGCGGGAATTGAAGCTGCTTTAGCAAAAGCTGTGGAAATCGCAAAAGAACAACTTTAAAATCTGAGTTGCCGCAGGCAAGGGAGACGCTTTCAGTAAATAAAATAAACTATATTTGTGACTTTAGTTGCTGCGGTTTGAATACTTGCTTCTACACGCTCGTATCCAAACCTTGATCCGAGGCCACAAATATAGTTTATTTTATTTACTGAGAGCTGTGCTTTGGCTGGCGAAGTAACATCAGAATTTCGAGGAGGATAATTTATGATTCGACCAATTATGAGAGATGTTTTGTTTCTCAAAAAGAAAGCAGTTCCTGCGACAAAAAATGATATGCAAGCAGTGCAGGATTTACTTGATACGTTAAAAGCAAATGAAGCTGACTGTGTTGGAATGGCAGCGAATATGATTGGGGTAAACAAAAGAATTATTGCGGTAAATATGGGATTTGTGAATATTGCGATGTTAAATCCGATGATTGTGAGTAAAAAAGAACCATATGAAGCGGAAGAAGGCTGTTTATCTTTAAAAGGAGTTAGAAAAACGACTCGATATCAGGAGATAGAAGTGGAGTATGAAGATATTCATTTTAAAAAACAGCACCAGAAGTATAAAGGCTGGGTGGCGCAGATTATACAGCATGAGGTGGATCATTGCGAAGGGATAATTATTTGATTTGTGAAGCAAAACAGACGCACCAAAAGAAAGAAGAGACTCTACATCTGTGACTCTATCACCTGTGGGTTGAATGTTCGCTTTTGCGCTCACATTCAATCCTCGTTCTAAGGACACAATATAGGGTCGCTTTGTTAACTTACCTATAGTAAATCATAAGATAAATATTAAGAGAATAGTTTTTTCTTCACCTTCGTATATTCTTCTTCAGTATATCCTTTTTCTAATATTTTTTCTTTTGGAATACCAAAAGAAATGAATGCAGCAATTGCGTGTTCTTGTTCCCTTTGAGTATTTTCTCGTTCCTTTTCCGTATTTCTGCGTTCTTGTGCTACTCCCTTATCCCAGGCATCTTCTAGCATTCCCTGTAATATTGCGCGACCCATACTTTCTCCCATCGCTTCCACCTTCCTTTCTAATTCTTTGGTCATCTCTACGCCGCATTCATTTTTTAAATAATTCTTTTTTTCTTCTGTTGAATGGTCTGCAATTACATATTCCAACATTTCGATTAGTTTATTTTTAGACTGTGTCATGTTTTTCCCACCTCGTATCTTTATGAGAATCCCTTTTAACAGATTTATCTCTTCGGGGTGAATATTTTCACCAAATTTTACTTCCGGTCTAAGTTGGTATTCTATAATGGAATCTTCATTTTTTCTGGCATCCATGCATATCCAGATGCTTATTACTTCCTTAATCTTATCGTAGTCACTTCCGAAAAATTCCTGTTCCTTTTGTGCAGAAATCATTCTGGAAAGATAGTATGTCATGCGGTTTTCAATGTGATATCCTAATCTGGAAACACTTGTTGTAGCCTGTGCTTCAATGTTAATAAGAACCTTTATGCGTTTCTTTCCTTTAGTTATATTAAATCGAATATCATAAAATATTACACCCTCGCCAGGCACATTATCTTCTGTGCTGCTTCCAGAAATTTTTCCAAATTCGTTTTTACTTTTGTGAGAAAGTCCTGCATCGACTGGAACTTCTAATATCTCTACTTCCTCAATTCTATTGATTATCTCCAGTATATCATATTCTTTAAATTCTTCTACACTGTATTTTAAAATTCTTGCCAGAATTTGTTTATCTGCCAGCAATGCCTTAATCTTTTCATCGACTTTCTCTACACCATCACCAAGCGCAGAAAGTGTCTTTGAGATATAGGTTTCTCTGACAGCCATAAGTCCTCCTTTCAAGATATTCATTATGATGTGTCAATGGTCATTATACGACTATTATATACATAATTTTACAAAAAGGTCAATGAATATTTGAATCGGAATTTTGAACAGACACAGCTAAAGAAAGGTTATGTAGCTGAATTATATTTTATCTTCTAAAGGAAAGAGAATGTTTATAAGTTTGATTTTGTTCCGTTGCACTAAGCATTTCATTCTGTCTAGAAAAACCATGCCCTTCTGGAGAATTCCCATTTTTACCAACTATGGATTTAAATTAGACAGAAAAAAGAAAAAATACGATATCCCAGATACGGCTTCGGAGCGTGTTTAAAATGCGGATGAGCATTTTAAGCATAGCGACTACAGAGCAGATGGGATATCGTATTTTTTCTTTTTTCGTCTACACCAAATCTATAGATCAGGAGTTGGTTTCTGCTATCCAATTCTGAACAGTTTCAATAGAAAGATTTACTGCTTTTGCAATCTGTTCCGCGGACATTCCCATTTCAAGAAGGGCAAGAGTGGTTTCTCTTGCTTTTTTCAATTCTCCAGACTGCTCCCCTCGAAGAAATCCAGATTGTTCGCCTTCATTATAAATCTCTTCTAATTCCTGACACATTTGATTCACTCCTTCCGTAGTTTCTTTTAACTGCTGTACTCTTGCAGACAGGACATTACTATACATTTTGTCTGCTTCTTTGCAATGTAAGTCATGCATTAAGCGACCTAATTCGGTATCGTCCTGTTTTTTCGAGTTTACATATAAAATATGCTGTCCATCTTGAAATATATCTTCGGTTTCTTTGATTCTTCTTTGTATGTGACTGATTGGCTGATTGTATCCAAGGGCATCGTTTTTAGTGATAAAAATGACATACGTTTCCGGCAGGCTGTCAAAAGGATTGCCTGGATTCAGGAGATTCATATCCAGTAGACCGCAGTGGTATCTGGCTCTTTTTGGAGAAGCACCATCGTTCTCACCCTGAATCTCCACATTAAAAAAATTATTCTCTGCATCCTTTGCCACGCAGTCTAAAATGGCAGAACGCCCCTGGAGATTTTTATAATCTTTTTGTAAAGTCTGGTCGATTACTTTTAGTTCCTTTTTGTTCATGATAACCTGAAGAATATATTCAGTACATGCGGTTTCCTTTAATACATTCCGCATAAAGATGTCATTCATTATCGTAAAGTGCTTTATCTTTTCTTTATATCTTTCGTAGCGTTGTTCTAAACCCTCTGGCTGTAAGATTGTAGAATCTGCCATTTACGCTACCTCCAATTATGATATATTAACGATTATTATATGACTATTATATACATAATTTGACATAAAAGTCAATAGGTATTTGAATCAGAATTTTGAACAGAAAAACCATGCCCTTCTGGAGAATTCCCATTTTTACCAACTCTGGATTTAAATTAGACAGAAAAAAGAAAAAATACGATATCCCAGATGCGGCTTCGGAGCATGTTTAAAATGCGGATGAGCATTTTAAGCATAGTGACTACAGAGCAGATGAGATATCGTATTTTTTCTTTTTTCGTCTACATCAAATCTACAGATCAGAATTCTTTTACCAAAAATGTCGTAAAATCAACCACTTAGACATATCCTATTGAATTTTGGTGAAGAAAATGATACGCTATTTTTAAAGTAGCAAAGTCTATATTTTAGAGCGTGTTTGAAAAATCATCCCTGCAATCCACACACCTCAATTTGCGGTATATTTTGCCTTCATGCGGTTGACGTAGCCGCTACGCCGCCATCATTTAGGTAAAATCTTTTACAAATTGTAACGGAATCTTCCAGAAAGCATTTTTCAAACATGAGCAAGGGGAAAGTGAGGAAAACTATGAAAAAACAACAGAAAAGGGTGAGGTTTAGTCACATAATAGGGATTACTTTTTTTCTTATAATTCTTATTGGATTATTACCGTTAAAATTAAAAGGTAATAATTTAGGAGAAGTGTATGCAAAAACAAATCAAAAAAAATTAGAAACAGGTGATACCGTTGTGTTTGGATCTTATCCACAAAGCAAGGTTGTAGATGAATCTTTAATAAATATTCTTGATAATTTGGATTTAGATAGTAATGATAATGTTACATACAAGAAACAAAAATATCGGAAAAAAAGTGATGTATGGTATAAGTATGAACCAATTGAATGGACTGTATTAGAAGGAAAAGATTCTAATGTTTTTGTAATATCTAAAAAAGTATTAGATGTCTGTAAAATAGATGATAATAGAGTGTATTGGAAAGACTCTCATGCAAGGAAATGGTTAAATAAAACATTTTATCAAGAAGCATTTTCGAAAAAGGATAGAAGTTATATAAAATTGTCTAGCGTAAAGAATAATTGCTCTCAAAATAATACACAAGACTATCTTTTTTATCCATCTGTTTCAGAATTAACAAATGAAGAATATGGATTTAAAGATGATGAATCAAGAAAAACAAGTACAACGGACTATGGAAGTGGAAGTAATAATTGTTATTTTACAAGAGATGTATCTTGGTTAATTTTAGGAAGTCCTATGGATTATTATGGAGTATATGGATTTAATGGTACGATTCAGCAATATGCATTTCTATGGAATGATTGGGGAGCCAGACCATGTATGAGGCTGAAAACAAGTGTGCTTGATTATATGAATGAAACAACGGAAAATTTTATACATGAAAATGACTTTGTAAAACAACTAGATATAAAAAATCTATTGGATGATATAAACATAGGAGGAGGGAAATTATCTTCTCCAACTATGAATATTTTAGGAAAGAAAGTATCGTTATTAAATATGGATGCTGATGTAAAGCTTTCTGTGAGTGATTCGATACAGGCTGTCTATAATCAGAAAAACCAGACAGTAGAGATTTTGATTGGATTTAAGCAGATGGATGACAGTGCAACGATTGGACCGGATGGGAATACAACAACGTACTGGAGTGAATCATATCAGCAGGTAAAAAATCTTTACCAAAATGCAACTGGTAAAAAGGTGAACACAACAAAACTGTGGAATCAGTATTCTAAACTGCGTGGAAAGCTAAAGAAGCAGAATGCCAGTCTGGGAATTAGGGCAAGTGCTTCGGTAATGGGCTATTTGGAGTTTTCCTGTGGAAGTGGGAAACCAGTATTTTCAAAAGGTGGGATTGTTACAGAATTAAAGACAGGAGCAGATTATACATTTCATTGGGCTCCACCATTTTCAGCAGTATATACAAGAATAGGTGTGGGCGTTAATAGCGAAGGTAATCTTAAAGTAAAATATAATGAAGCTAAGAAATATGTATTTTCTGGAGATCTTGGAGTGGATGGAGCATTAGAGGGTGCCATTGGAATTGGAAGTAAAAGAGGTGGTACCTATGCAGAGGGAACACTAACTGGAACATTAAATTCAAAATTAAAATTTCCAGCAAGTTCTTTAGAAAAATGTTTAAAAGTAACAGGAAACCTAACAGCAAAAATCAATGTAGCGGTACTTAATTATGATCTTACAGAGAATAATTTAAAACATGATTTTGGAAATTATCAATTTTATCCGGCACAAAGTAAAGCAAAAATATAAAAGATACAGAAGAATGCGAATAGTATAATCAGTGATGAGGATCTGACATTAACACATCGCTCTTATTTAGAAGAGGAAGGGATTGCTGTACAAGCGGCACAAGACCAGACATTTGAAAAGAAAAATTGTTTTCCAAGTAATGCGCCACAGCTTCTTTCTTTATCAGGTAATAAAAAGCTTTTAATCTGGAATGATGATAATCCCAAAAAGGATGATAAAAATAATGTATCGATTTATTATTGTATCTATGATGGAACAAGCTGGGGTGAAACAAAACAGATTGCAGATGGTGGATGCCTGTGTGGCAGCGTTTCAGCAGTAGAGAGGGATGGAAAGGTAAATATTATATTTTCACGTTCGAATGAGCCAATTTTAAAGAATGAAACATTAGATGATACTCTGAAAAAAATGGATTTGTATATTGCAAAATTTGATGGAGAAACATTTTCTGTTCCTGATAAGTTAAAAACAACTTCTGGTGGAGAAACATCGGATAGTAATTCCATATATGAAGTAATGTATGGAGTGGGAGTTCAGAATAATAAATTGCATTATGCATGGGTAGAAAATAGTGAAAATTCTTATTTTTTATCTGAGGGAACAAATAAAATTTACCGGATGTCAGATGGCGGTTCTAAGGAATTGATTACAAGTACTGCTAATGCGGTATCCGATTTTACGGTAAGTAAAACGAACGGTTACGTTGCGTGGAAGGAGACAAATCCGGATGAGACAGCGGGAAAGATTTATATAGCGAATGGAACGGACAAAAAGGAGCTTTTGACGGATGAAGATATCTCCAATTTTAAAATAGTAGATGATAAATTGTTTGCAACAAAAGAGGGAGGAATTTGTTGCTGGGATTTGGAAACTGGAAACGAAGAGGGAGAATGTCCTCTGAATTTAAGTGATTACGAGGTAGAAAAATCAGGTGATGATTATGTTATTGTGTATTGTCAGACAGAAGATGATGGAACACAGACATTATGGATGGTAAAGGGAACTGGATTTGAATGGGCAGAGCCGGAATGGACAGAAACGGTTCAGATTGCAAAAGATAATGCTTATCTTAGAAATGTAAGTATTTCTGTAGATGAAGAAGGAAATATAATGACCGCTAGAAATCTGCTGGATGTAACAGACGATGGCGTGCAGTTTGACAAGGGAACTTTAAAAGTTGATGTGTTAGACAACTATGCAGATTTTGTCTGTGGTGATTATCTTGTTTATAATTCTGATGAAATTACTCCATCTGGAAAAGCAGATTTTACTTTTGAAGTATTAAATAACAGCCAGGAAAAAATAGAATCTTTTGATGCAGTAATAAAAGATAAAAAAGGAACTATTTTTTATTCGGGCAGTGTAGATCAGGAAATATCTCCGGGTGAAAGAGTAGAATGTACAGTGCAGTGTAGTATCCCATCAAATTTAGAGAAAACAGATGTGATATTAACGGTAACTCCACCATATCATGAATATGATACAACGAATAATAGCTGCTCTACAACCTGTGGATATGCAGATATAAAAATTATGAATATGGAGCAAAAAGAGGAGAGAGAAATCGCAGTTACATTTGAAAATAGTGGTTATGAATCGGTAGCGGAATCAACACTTGAATTTTATCTTGACTCTGAAGAAAATACACCAATTTATTCATGTAAAGGACCAGTGGTACCTGTAGGAAAGACAATAACTAAGAGTTATACAATTCCGGAACATATATTAGCAAAGAGTGAGGGAAAAGCATCTTTAATATGTGTTGTTACACCAAAAGAAGAAGAGGAAGAAACCGCGAATAATACGGGATATCTGGAATTTGCATGGAGTAATTCAAATCCAATTGTTCCAGACGAACCAAAGAAAGATGAACCAAAGAAAGATGAGGAAAAAAATAATAATTCATCTGTAAATCAGAATAGTAAAGCAAATGGAAAAATAGAAGTATCCTCCATCCGCCTTTCCGGTATTTCAAAACAGATAGCCGCAGGTAAAAAGCTTACTTTAAAAGCCACAGTTTTACCAGACAACGCATCCAATAAAAAGCTTATCTGGAAGTCCAGTAATCCAAAAGTTGCAACTGTAACCCAGAGTGGCATTGTCACCCTGAAAAAGAAAACGGGTGGTAAGAAAGTAACGATTACGGCAACAGCAACGGATGGCAGTAAAAAATATGCTTCATGGAAGATTACATCTATGAAAGGCATTGTAAAGAAAATTAAGATAACAGGAAGTAAGCCAGTAAAAGCAGGCAAGAAACTAAAACTAAAAGCCAAAGTAACCGCCACAAAGAAAGCAAATAAAAAACTTCTCTGGATATCAAGCAATACCAAATATGCCACGGTAAATGCTAAGGGAATTGTAACAACGAAGAAATCCGCCAAAGGAAAAACGGTAAAAATTACTGCAATGGCGACAGATGGAAGCGGAAAGAAGAAGACCGTAAAAATCAAAATGAAATAGCTTCTAATTTGTAGAGCGAAAACAAACGCCAGCAAAGAGAGCCTATCCTCTCTTTGCTGGCTGACTGTGGATGCTGGCACAAAATCAGAGATCATGTTAGAGAATTTGGGGATTCTCCAGAATATTATGAATTTGTAAAAAAATCAGCTTCTCTATAAGATAGTATAAAAGATATTACTCTGGTTCACTTTCTCAAACTTTTTCACTGATTTGTAGAATCTGGAGTAGACAGCCGCTGTAAAAGTTTTTGTGTCGGATTTCTCAGAAAAAATTGAAAAGAAGGGGCTATTCTAAGCTTAAATTTTGTGACTTTGCGCTGTGGAATTCTGACTGTAACCTTGCGAGCTCGTTTTCGAGCAAGGTTGTTCTATCAGGCAGAATGGAACGTTTAGCGCAACGGAACAAAATTTAAGCTTAGAATAGCCCCTTCTTTTTGAAATTATCCAGGGAAATCCGGCAAGAGATATCTTCTATGGCGGCGTCTCCTTTGCCTGCAGCAAATCAGAATCCCTTTACCATTTTTTCGTTTTATTTTTTGCTATTTTCACCTTTTTAGCGGACAATACCTTAATGGCATTTTTCTTCCCTTTTTTTGCAGAGACAGTATTTCCACTGACAATAACAGTTCCTAATTTTTTAGAAGCGTTAGAGCGTACAAAAATACCCTGCTGTCCGCCCTTTACAGTATTATTTGTAAGGCTGATAACATTTTTAGTAGTTGCTTTTGGAGCAGAGCCTTTTTGGTAGGCAACAGCCAGGCCGACAGAATAGGAGTTGCGGCTTTTTGGTGTTTTGGTTGTGATGCGGCAATTCTTTACTGTGGTACTTTTTGTATTGAAAAGAGCAATAGCTTCTGCCGAGATTCCAGTAACGTTACAATTTTCAATGGTGATATTGGAATGATAATTTCTGGCTTTACGGTACTTAGCTTCATTGCCTGCTCCTGCAAAGTTAGCACAAATACCACGGGCACCCTGAATCGTACAGTTTTTTACGGTGATATTTTTACATGGTGTACCGTTGCAAAGCTTTTTACTAAGACGGTAAAGGCCAGGTGCGGTAGTCGGGCTTGACAGGTCAATCTGTAACTGTTCTTCCACGCAGGTTTTGGAGCATTTGCCCTGTGCTTTGAGGGTACAGTTATTAACTACGACATTGCTGCAGGAAATGAGTTCGATTCCATGTCCCTTATAATTGGTATATACCGTAGCATTATTAATAGAAATGTTTGAGGCATAACTGATACGCATCATAGTACCAGCTAATCCACTGGAGGAAGAATTCTTCCAGATGCCGCCGTTGATTGTAAGGTTTTTAAAGTTTGTGTAGGAAGCAGCAGTTGGATCATTGATAATAACTCCTTTATCGGAGGTAATGGTATGTTTCCCAACATTGATGGTCGTATTATTTCCCGGACGTAAATAAGTATCAATATGAACGTTATTATTGATATTGATTACCTTTTTTGCATTTCCCTCCATTAAAAGATTTAATGCCCGGCGGTTATCGGCTGCATTTCCCATAGGAACGAAGTTGTAAACAGAGCCTGTTCGGTAGGCAATTACTTTTCTTTTAAATGTGACAGCAGTACCAGAGGCGGCAGTTACCGTTTGTGTACCGGCTGTATTTGCAAAAAAAGTAGTGCTGACAGTAAGTGCAAAGATGGTGCTAAGTAAGATTTTTCTTAATTTTCTCATAGTATTCCTTTCTCATAAATGGTGACACATATTTGGAAAAATATCTTTCTATTAGTTGTTTAAAGCCTCTAATTGTGCAAAAAATCCCGGATAGGAAACATCCACGCAATCAGAATCAGTAATCATGGTTTCGCCATCGGCGTTCAGTCCTGCAATGGCAAATGTCATGGCGATACGGTGATCCATAGAACAGTTGATTTCGGCTCCATGAAGAACAGGAATAGAATCTTCTGAGCGGCTGTTAATAATAAATCCGTCATCGGTATCAATAACATCGGCTCCCATCTCAGTTAAGTTCTCTGTCATGATCGCGATACGGTCGGATTCTTTTACACGAAGTTCGTGAGCATCTTTGATGATGGTTTTTCCTTTTGCAAAGCAGGCCATAAGGGCAATGACAGGCAGTTCATCAATAAGAGTAGGGATAATGCTTCCTTCCACAACAGTTCCATGAAGTTCACTTGTTTTTACAAGAAGATCAGCAACAGGCTCCCCGCCTTCTTCGCGGGTATTTAGTAAAGTGATGTCTGCACCCATGTCCTGACATACCTTTAAAATTCCAGCACGAGTATCATTAATGCCAACATTTTTAATTGTAATTTCGGAATCTGGAGTAATTAAACCAGCTACGATGAAAAATGCAGCAGAAGAAATGTCTCCTGGAACTTCGATATGCTGTCCATGTAATGTCTCTGGCGGAGTGATGGTACAGGTGTTTCCATCCGATACGATATCTGCACCAAAGGAACGGAGCATTCTTTCTGTGTGATCTCTTGAAAGAGCAGGTTCTGTGACGCTTGTCTTTCCGTCTGCATATAATCCGGCAAGAAGAATACAGGATTTTACTTGGGCAGAAGCGACAGGAGAATCATAATGAATGGCATTTAAAGTATGTCCTTTAATAGAAAGAGGTGCACAGCCATTATTGTTAATACTTGTGACATCAGCTCCCATCATGGAGAGAGGTTTCATGATTCTTCCCATAGGGCGGGAATTTAAAGAAGCATCTCCACTTAAAACAGTATCAAAATCCTGACCGGCAAGAATACCGGAAATAAGGCGGGTTGTTGTACCGCTGTTGCCGACATCTAAAGTTTTTTCTGGCTTGCTGAGTCCGTGAAGCCCTTTTCCATGTACATAAATGGTTTCGTCCTTTTCTTCGATAGAAATACCCATCTTGCGGAAGCAATCAATGGTAGAAAGGCAGTCAGCCCCTTTTAAGAAACCATGAATCGTAGTTGTTCCCTCAGAGAGAGAGCCGAACATAATGGCTCTGTGGCTGATTGATTTATCTCCGGGAACGGTGAGTGTTCCTTTCAGGCCGATAGTTCGTGTTATCTTTTTCATAAATAGATCCTCGTTTTCGTTTGTTTTATATAACTGGTCAGTACACTAGTTTGCTAATATACTGAAGCGTGTTTAAACTGTTTAAATATGCCCTGCGACATCAGGTTATAGAAATAGTTTTTTAAACACACTCTAGTACATTATAGTTATAGCCATAACTGATTATAGTACAAATTAACGGATATGTACAATATAGTTTCTTTCCTCTAATACCTGTGCGCCTTTCTGGCAGGATTCTTCGTCATAAAGAACGATTTCAAGAACACCTTCTTCAAATTCCCGATTATAAATGATGCCGATATTCTTTAAGCTGATATTATTAAAGGCAAGAAGAGAAGTGACAGTAGCGATTGTACCTGGCTGATCCGGAATATGGACATAAAGTTTATGTACCTTATCAAATAGTCCGATAGAATGGTCTGGTACAGAATTACGGTAATCACCGGCTTCTTTAAAGTATTCATTCACATATGCTCCATTTTCCTTATCAAGCTGGTCAATGACTTCCTGTAAATCATGAATCATGGATGTGAGAAGCGTTTTTATATTTGAAGAGTTATTTTCACAAATCTGCTCCCACATAACCGGAGAAGAAGATGCGATTCGTGTAATATCTTTAAAACCTCCGGCAGCAAGCTGCTTTAACATACCGTTGTTGCGGTCTGCGCGGCGGACAAGATGAACAAGTTCTGCTGCGACAATATGTGGTACATGACTGATAGCTGCAGTGATAAAGTCGTGCTCTTCTGGTTTTAAAGAAACGGCAAGTGCACCGAGTCCTTGAATAAAAGAGGAGAACTTTGTCGTAAGCTGGAATAAAGTGCGCTCGCTTGGTGTCAGGAAATAGTAGGCATTCTCAAGAAGATGATCATTTGCGTGAGCGTAGCCTGACTTTTCAGAACCAACCATCGGATGACCGCCGATAAAGTTTGACTCCATGCCAAGTTCCTTGATGGCAGACTGAATCGGTTCTTTTACACTACCAACATCCGTAAGCAGGCAGCTTTCAGAAATGATTCCTTTTAATTCTTTTAAGTACTCGATATTATTAGATACCGGCGCACAGAGAAAGATAATATCACAGGATGAAAATGTAGAATCAAGCGTTTCAAAGTACTGCGTTAATGTACCATCTTCCTTTGCCATTTTAAGAGAATCAATATCTGTATCAAATCCATAGATAATACTATCCGGATGAATTCTTCGTATTGTTTTAGCGATAGAACCGCCGATAAGTCCAAGGCCGATAAAGCCGATTGTCATATGATTTGCATTCATGGTGCAACCTCCAAAAAGTGTGAATTTTGTATTCGCATCAGGGATGAAGGCTGTGGAGTGAACTTTCTGGTGGAAATCTATCCCACGGCATCGTTTCGCTTGCGGGTTGAATGTTCGCTTCCATACTCACATTCAATCCTCGCTCTAATATGCCGTGGGATAGATTTCCACCAGGAAGTTCAATATCGCAGGTTAGTGTACTGATGCGAGATTTCAATGGCTTTTATTGTACATGGAAATTTACACCATGTCAACACTTTTTAGTGCTAAAGTGAAAAGGGTAGAAGGTATATGTATTTCTATATGATTCATATGCGAACATTCAACCCGCAAGCGAAACGATGTCGTAAATAGATGGTAGGGGCAGTTTTTATGGAGAGGAAGCCATAATGACTCGGCATAATTCTGTGTCCTCAAAAAAATATGTCAAAATGCCAAAATTACTCTTGTGAAATGACAAGTTTTTTGTTAAAATAGACCTGTGAGAATCCTGACATAAGAATATTGATTCATTTATCCTACAAATTCTGACGTAAAATTCTCAAAAATATGATTAAACAACACGGGAGGAACTGATTATGAACGTATATGCAACCGAAAGTATTAGAAATGTCGTATTACTTGGACATGGTGGCTGTGGTAAGACTTCTTTAATTGAATCTATGGCTTTTACAACGGGGATTATTAAGAGGGTTCGTACAGTAACAGAAGGCGGTACAGTAAGTGATTACGACAAAGAAGAGGTTAAGAGAAAGTTTTCAATTCAGTCCTCAGTTATTCCATTAGAGGTAGACGGAGTTAAGGTGAATCTTTTAGATACTCCTGGTTTCTTTGATTTCTCTGGAGAAGTATATGAAGCATTGAGCGTAGCAGATGGAGCAATCATCGTTATCAATGGTAAGTCAGGTGTAGAAGTTGGAACAAGAAAGAGTTTCGATTTCTGTGCGAAGAGAGGTATTCCTGTTATCGTATACATCACATGTGTAGAAGATGAACATGTAGATGCTTCCGCAATCATTGATGAACTTCGTGAAAGTTATGGTAACAAGATTGTACCATTCCATATGCCAATGAAAGAAGGCACAGAGTTTAAGGGATTTATCAATGCAGCCAAGATGCTTGAATGTCGTTTACAGCCAAATGGAACTTACTACGAAAAAGAAGTAGAAGAAGGAGTGAACGATGAGCTTGACGAGTATCGTCAGCAGTTAATGGAAGGTGTTGCAGAGACAAGTGAGGAACTCATGGAGAAGTTCTTTGCAGAAGAACCATTTACAGAAGAAGAGATTAAGACAGCGATTGTTTCTTCTATCGCAAAGAGAGACCTTATGCCAGTTATCTGTGGTGCGATCAACACAGACTACGGTGCTAATATCCTTCTTCACGATATGGTAAAATATTTCTCCGCACCAGGTATGGTAACAGACCAGTTCGTTGGAATAAAGGTGAAGACAGACGAGCCAGTTAGTGCATCTTACGATGTAAGCCAGCCGGTAAGTGCTTATGTATTTAAGACAATCGCAGATCCATTTGTAGGACGTTTCTCTTTAGTAAAAGTTACAGATGGTATTTTAAAGGCAGACAGTGCTGTTTATAATGCAAATAAAGACGCAGAAGAACGTATCGGTAAGCTTTATGTATTAAGAGGTAAGGAACAGATTGAAGTGAATGCCCTTTATGCAGGTGATATCGGTGCTATCGCAAAACTTTCTGTTACAAAGACAGGCGATACATTATCACCAAAGGCAAACCCAATCATATTTGAGAAGGCAGAGATGCCAGAACCATATACATTCGTTCGTTACATTGCAAAGACCAAGGGTGATGAGGATAAGATTTCGGCAGCTCTTAAGAAGTTAATGGATGAAGACCTTACATTAAAAGAAGTTAATGACAAAGCGAACCGTCAGATGTTATTATATGGTTTAGGAGACCAGCATCTTGAAATCGTAAAGAGTAAGCTTGCCGACAGATATAAAGTAGAGATTGAACTTGTAAAACCAAAGGTAGCCTTTAAAGAGACTATCCGCAGTAAAGTAGAAGTTCGAGGCAAATATAAAAAACAGTCTGGTGGACATGGACAGTATGGTGATGTTCTTATGGAATTTGAACCGTCTGGCGATTTAGAGACACCATATGTATTTGATGAGAAGATTTTCGGCGGAGCTGTTCCAAAGAATTACTTCCCAGCAGTTGAAAAAGGTATTGCAGAAAGCTGCCTTAAAGGACCTCTGGCTGGATATCCAGTAGTTGGAATTAAAGCAACATTAACAGATGGTTCTTATCATCCAGTTGACTCTTCCGAAATGGCATTTAAAATGGCAGCAATTACTGCATTTAAGAATGGTGTGATGGATGCCAAACCAGTTCTTCTTGAGCCAATCGTAAATCTTAAGGTAGACGTTCTTGATAAGAATACCGGTGATGTTATGGGCGATTTAAACAAACGCCGTGGCCGTATTCTTGGAATGAATCCATTAGAGGGTGGCCGTCAGGAATTAGTAGCAGATATTCCTTTAGCAAGTCTGATTGGATATTCTACAGACTTACGTTCTATGACCGGAGGAAGTGGAGAGTTCTCCTATGAATTTAGCAGATATGAGCAGATGCCAGCAGATGCTCAGGAAAAAGTATTAAAAGAAGCAGCGGCTGAAAAGGAGAATGTTAAATAAACTATGATTGATAAAGCGATTACATTTGCTACGAAGGCCCATGAGGGTCAGTTTCGAAAAGGAACCAAGCTTCCTTATATTGTTCATCCATTAGAGGTGGGGGTTATTGTCTCAAGGATGACGCAGGATAAGGAAGTGATTGCAGCGGCAATCCTCCATGATACTTTGGAAGATTGTAGGGAAGTAACGTTTTCTACACTCTGCCAGGAGTTTGGAGAAAGAGTGGCGGAGATTGTAAAGGCTGAGAGCGAGGAAAAGGGGGGGTCCTGGAACGAGCGGAAGGCTAATACAGTAAAAAGGTTAAAGGAAGAAAAAGCTTCTGATATGAAGCTGGTTGCTTTAGGAGATAAGCTTTCGAATGCCAGATCTTTAAAAAGAGATTATCAGATGATTGGAGATAAGCTGTGGGAACGCTTTAATATGAAGGATAAAAGGCAGCAGGCATGGTATTATCGGGGGTTATGTGACTCGCTGAAAGATATGGAGAATTTTCCTGAATACTGGGAATTTTGTGAATTGATTGCTTATGTGTTTCGCGGTGTAGTTGTAGATTAATTTATAGTGTTTATTTCCATACATAGAAGTTGGGTGTAAACGAAACTTAGAATGTTAAAAAAGAACAGATATCATCGATGAAATAGTCGGGGTATCTGTTCTTTTTGTTATGGGAAGTTTGACAGAAAGTTCCAAGAAAGAACTGACAGAGCGTATTTGAAAAATTATTTCAACAATCTGCATACCTCGCTTTATAAAAGTGTTTATTTAATGGATTTTAATAAAAAAATGAAAGAAAAGAGTTTTAGATTTGCATTTTTTTAAAAAAAGCAGTTGCAAGGATGGGAATAATATGATAATATCTTTCGGGTGAGAACAAATGTGTTTCACTGGCGAACAAATATGCAGAAGAGAGAAATTACTGTTCTGTACAGGAGATTACAATATGGAGAATGGTTCGAAATTTTATATGGTAAAGAAGAAAGCTTTGCCGGAAATTTTATTAAAAGTAGCGGAAGCAAATGTTCTTCTAAACAGAGGAAAGGCAAAAACAATCAAAGAGGCGATTGATGCCGTTGGAATCAGTCGAAGTTCTTATTACAAATATAAAGATGACATTTTCCCGATTCATGAAAAGATTCAGGGAAAGACAATTACCTTTGTAATGGAAATGGAAGATCAGCCGGGATTACTTTCCAGTATACTGAAAATTGTGGCAGACTGCAAGGCAAATATCTTGTCGATACATCAGAGTATACCGGTGAATCATATCGCACTGATAACACTTAGTGTAATGATTTTACCAATCACAGAAGATGTGGCAGTACTTTTTGATAGAATTGAAAATGCAGATGGGATTAATAATCTGAAGATTGTTTCAGAGGAATAAGGAGGATAAAGATGGTAAATGTAGCGGTGTTAGGATATGGTACAATTGGTTCTGGAGTTGTAGAAGTATTGCAGACCAATACCGAAGTCATTGCACAGAGAGCCGGAGAGGAAATAGCCGTAAAGTATATTTTGGATTTAAGAGATTTCCCTGGAGATCCGAATGCAGATAAAATCGTTCATGACTATGACATTATTGATAAAGATGAGGATGTTCAGGTTGTTGTAGAATGTATGGGTGGCGTAGAGCCTGCATACACATTTGTAAAAAGAGCATTACTTAATGGAAGAAGCGTGGCAACCTCAAATAAAGAACTTGTTGCAAAGCATGGAGCAGAACTTATTGCCATTGCCCATGAGAAAAATATCAACTTTTTGTTTGAAGCAAGTGTCGGCGGCGGTATCCCAATTATCCGTCCGTTAGTACAGTGCCTTACCGCAGATGTTATCGAAGAAGTCAGCGGAATCTTAAATGGTACAACAAACTACATGCTTACAAGAATGAAAGAAGAGGGAATCTCTTTTGAGGAAGCATTAAAAGAAGCACAGGAAAAAGGTTACGCAGAACTTCATCCGGAAGCAGACGTGGAAGGTTATGATGCCTGCCGTAAGATTGCGATCTTATCTTCTCTTGCCTTTGGACAGCAGGTAGATTTTGAAGATATCTATACAGAAGGAATCACAAGCATTACTGCAGAAGATATCCGCTATGCTACAGCGATGAACAAAAGTATTAAGCTTCTTGGAAACAGTTGGAGAGTTGATGGTAAGATTTATGCGATGGTCTGCCCGATGCTTTTAGATAATGCACATCCACTTTCCGGAGTAAATGATGTATTTAATGCCATTTTTGTCCGTGGGAATATGGTAGATGAGACAATGTTTTATGGTAAGGGAGCAGGAAAGCTTCCGACAGCCAGTGCAGTAGCAGCAGATGTCGTAGATTGTGTAAAACATACTGGTAAAAATATTAAAATTCTTTGGAATCCAGAGAAACTTACATTAAGTGACCTCGGTGACTTCGAGAGACAGTATTTTGTAAGAATGCCGGCAGATGCAGAAGCAAAGGCAATCACAGCAGCATTTGGAGCAGTAGAGATGGTATCTGTAGAAGGTATCAATGAAAAGGCATTTATCACAGGAGTGATGAAAGAGAGTGCTTTCAATGAAGCAGCAGAAAAGGCCGGACATATTATTAATCGTATTCGTCTTGACTGATTGTTAAAAACTATGTAGAATAGTTGGCATAATAAAAAGTACTCATAGAAATTTGATATATTGGTTTATATATGATTTGTCTGATAAGTTGGGCATGAAGATTTTTGCAGTATATTAATAAAGATATGATTTTTACGGTTACTTTTTATGTCACTTGAAAAGTCAATCGTAAATTGAAACAATAGATAAAAACTGAAAGACTTAGGGAGGAACAGAATGTTAATCGTTAAAAAATTCGGAGGAACATCTGTAGGGAACAAAGAAAGAATTTTAAATGTTGCCAAAAGATGTATCGAAGATTACCAGAAAGGTAATGATGTAGTTGTTGTTTTATCCGCAATGGGTAAATCTACCGATGAGCTGATTGATATGGCAAAAGATATCAATCCAACTCCATCAAAAAGAGAGATGGATATGCTCATGACAACAGGAGAGCAGGTTTCCGTATCTCTTATGGCAATGGCAATGGGCTCTTTAGGAGTTCCAGCTATTTCACTGAATGCATTTCAGGTAGCAATGCACACCACACATCGCTATGGTAACGCACAGTTAAAGAGAATCGACACAGACCGCATCCGCAACGAATTAGAGCAGAGAAAAATCGTTCTCGTTACAGGATTCCAGGGAATTGATAAGTTTGATAATGTAACAACACTCGGAAGAGGCGGATCTGATACAACAGCCGTAGCATTAGCAGCAGCTCTTCACGCAGATGCCTGCGAAATCTACACAGATGTAGATGGTGTCTATACAGCAGATCCACGTTATGTAAAGAAAGCAAGAAAGCTTGCTGAAATCACATATGATGAGATGCTTGATTTAGCTTCTCTTGGAGCGGGAGTTCTTCATAACCGTTCTGTAGAAATGGCAAAGAAGTATGGAGTACAGTTAGTAGTAAGATCTAGTTTAAATAATCACGAAGGAACAATCGTCAGGGAGGAAGTAAACATGGAAAAGATGCTTGTAAGCGGTGTTGCAGCGGATAAGAATGCCACAAGAATTGCAGTAATTGGATTAAAGGATGAGCCAGGAATCGCATTCCACCTTTTTAATGCACTTGCAAAATATAACATTAACGTTGATATTATCTTACAGTCCGTAGGACGTAACGGAACAAAGGATATTTCCTTTACTGTAGCAGAAGACGAAGCTGATGAAGCAGTAGCAATCATCCAGAAGAGCTTCCCTAAGAGCGAGTACAACAAGATTGATGAAGAAAAAGACGTGGCTAAGATTTCTATCGTAGGTGCTGGAATGATGACACATCCAGGTGTTGCAGCTTCTATGTTTGAAGCTTTATACGATGCAGGAGTTAACATCAAGATGATCAGTACTTCTGAAATCCGAGTAACAGTCCTTATCGATGAGAAATACACAGAAAAGGCACTGAATGCAGTACATGATAAATTTGCTTTAGGTGACTAATTTCTGATTTGTGAGGCTGCAAAGCAGACGAACTCCTGAAGCTAAATTCTCTCTCAAATCTTTCTCAAAATAAATTCTGAGTTTGAATAGGCAGCCAAAGACAGCTCTCAGTAAATAAAATAACCTATATTTGTGGCCTCGGAGCAAGGGTTGGATACGAGCGTGTGTAAGCGAGTATTCAACCCGCAGCGACTAAAGTCACAAATATAGGTTATTTTATTTACTGAGAGCGTCTCCTTTGCTGCGCAAATCAGAATTGTTTTTACCTTTTGATTGTGTTATCATTAAAGAAATAATGCCGATAGGAGAGTGAGCAATGAAAAGACAAGATTATGTATCCTGGGATGCCTACTTTATGGGGGTTGCCCTTCTTTCTGCACAAAGAAGCAAGGACAACAACACACAGGTTGGTTCCTGTATTGTAAATCCTCATAATAAGATTCTTTCTATGGGATATAATGGAATGCCAACGGGATGTAATGATGATAGAATGCCGTGGGAGAGAAAAGGAACTCCTCTTGATACAAAGTATTTGTATGTGTGTCATGCGGAGCTGAATGCCATTCTTAATTACAGTGGTGGTTCTTTAAGAGGTGCACGTATTTATACGACATTATTTCCTTGTAATGAGTGTACAAAAGCGATTATTCAGGCAGGAATTACAGAGGTGATTTATTATTCTGATAAGTATGCGGACACGGATTCTACAATAGCGGCTAAAAGAATGCTTGATATGGTAGGAATTACTTACAGACAGTACCAGAAAGAAGGCAAGGAATTAGTTTTAGATTTATAATTAATTCTGGGACAGAGTATTTCATTTCTTTTGAAATAGCCATTGACGAATGGACATTTTGAGAAATTTAAGCAGGAATTCCTGATAATTAGATTACGAGGTATTTCACAGACGATATATAATTAAGATATATTTTAATGTAAAAAGAGTTTTTAAAGAAAATTAAAAAAAGTTTTTAAAAAGACTTGACATGTTACTTAAGTAATGCTATAGTAATTAAGGTTATTGAGTAACAAAGAAGCAGAGTGTCCACTCTCACCTTAGCACAATGGTGACTCGGGTTGATATCGTAAGTATAATGAACTGCTTATGGCAGGGATTATGAGATATTCGTGGATGGTCTTGTGACTGTCCATTTTTTTCTATGTTTTTCATGGGGTTTGGGCACAAAGGTGTACTTGAATCGCCGGACTAATTTTTATTTTATGGAGGTGTACTACTATTAACGAATTAATGATTAATGAACAGGTACGTGACAGAGAGGTCAGAGTTATCAGCAGTAATGGAGAGCAGCTTGGAATTATGTCTTCAAAGGAAGCTATGAAGCTTGCAAGAGAAGCAGAGCTTGACCTTGTAAAGATTGCTCCGAATGCAAAGCCGCCTGTGTGCAAGATTATTGATTATGGAAAATATAGATATGAGCTTGCCCGTAAAGAAAAGGAAGCAAAGAAAAAACAGAAGACAATTGATGTGAAGGAAGTAAGACTTTCACCAAACATTGATAAGAACGACCTGAACACAAAGATTAATCAGGCTAGAAAGTTCCTTTCCAAAGGCGATAAGGTTAAAGTAACTCTCCGTTTCCGCGGAAGAGAACTTGCTCATGTGAATTCCAGTAAGGTAATCCTTGAAGAATTTGCCGAGCAGCTTTCAGATGTAGCTGTTGTTGATAAGCAGCCTAAATTTGAAGGAAGAAGTATGATAATGTTTTTAACTGAAAAACGTTAATTAAGATTAGAAATTAGGAGGACTAATATTATGCCAAAAATGAAAACAAGCAGAGCTGCTGCAAAACGTTTTAAAAAGACAGGTAGCGGAAAGTTAAAAAGAAATAAAGCTTACAAGAGCCATATCTTAACAAAGAAATCTCAGAAGAGAAAAAGAAATTTAAGAAAAGCTGCAATGACAGATGCAACTAACGTAAAGAACATGAAGAAGATTTTACCATATCTTTAATCGTATATAGGAGGAAGTAATTAATGGCTAGAGTAAAAGGCGCAATTGGCGCAAAGAAAAGACATAACAGAACACTGAAGCTTGCGAAAGGTTACAGAGGAGCAAGATCTAAACAGTATAGAGTAGCTAAACAGTCCGTAATGAGAGCTTTAACAAGCGCTTACGCAGGAAGAAAGCAGAAGAAGAGACAGTTCAGACAGTTATGGATCGCACGTATCAACGCTGCAGCAAGAATGAACGGACTTTCTTACAGCAAGTTCATGTACGGCTTAAAGTTAGCAGGCGTAGAAGTTAACAGAAAGATGCTTTCCGAGATGGCAATCGCTGATCCGGCAGGTTTCGCAGCTCTTGCAGAATTAGCAAAGAGCAAATTAGCTTAATGAAGATTAAGGCCAGCAGATATTATCTGCTGGCCTTTTTTGTTTACAAAAAAGTTGTCCATTTATTAAATAACATTAATTTTTGTTTCTAAAAGGGAGGAGATAGTTATGAAAAATGTAAAGGTTATTAAAAAAGCTGCAATTTTTTTGATGGTGTTTGTACTGGCATTTAGTTCGCTTAGTGCTGCGGCAGCAGTTACTTACAGCAGAGGCGGTAAAAGAGTTCGTTATACTGGTTCAAGTTACAAAGTGTATTATAATAGTAAAAGAGTGAACAGTGTGACAAGACCAGGATTAATGGTTAATGGAAATATTATGATACCTTATAGTTATACAATGGTAAAAAGAGGTCCAAAAGTATCTTATTCAAAGCAGAACAAAGGCAAGGTTTTAACACTTTCTTATAATGGTAATAAAATAGTTTTATATTTGAATAAAACATACGCTTACATAAATGGAAAGAAAGAAAAGATTCGTACAGCTCCATTTAAGGCAAAAGTGGGTGGAACGGGATTGATTATGGTTCCAGCTAAGGTAGTGTGTGAGGCATTAGGCATCAATTATACATATAATGCAGCGAGAAAAGCAATCTACATGACGGGAAAAGCGATAACAACGAATGCACCATCAACATCCAATGGAACGACAGTAGGTAGCAGCCTGCAGGCAACCGCTTTTAAGAATATGAGTACACAGGAATTTGTTAACGCAGTAGGTCCGATTGCAAGAGAAGATTACAGAAAGACAGGAGTACTTGCTTCTGTAACATTAGCACAGGCAATCAACGAGAGCGGCTGGGGCAAATCTGGTCTTACACAAAGTTCTAACAATATGTTTGGAATGAAAACATCTCTTTCCGGTAACAGCTGGTCTGGTTCTGCATGGGATGGAAAAAGCTATGCGGAAGTAAAAACAACAGAAGAATATAACGGGAAAAAGGTAATTATTACAGCTAAGTTCCGTAAATATAGTTCTGTAGCCCAGTCGATTGCTGATCATTCAGCATATCTTTCTAATGCAATGAATGGTACACACAGACGCTATAATGGACTTACCACAACAAAGAGTTATTCTACACAGCTTTCAATTCTTCAAAAAGGTGGCTACTGTACCTGGTCTGGTTATGTTTCTGAATTGACAACACTTATTAAAAAATATAATCTTACAAGTTGGGACAATTAATTATTTATGAAAAAACAAGAAAATAATCAGGATATGGAATCCACTAAAAAGTCTTTTCTATCTATGGGTTTTTCTCTTGCGCTGGTAATTTGTGTACTTCTATTTATTTTTGGATTTAAGCATTTTTTGAAAGGACGAGAATATCAGGGAAACGCTGTTCAAAAAGAAGCCGAGAGTAGTACACAGGATATTCATAAAGAGTATCTGGACACAGACAAAACATTTCAGTCAGGATACATTATGATAAAAGATGTGCCTGAAAAAGGAATTTATACCTCAAAGCTGCCGGGAGAGAAGAAGAAAAAAGGTGCGGTATCTTTGAAGAACGGACAGATTCTCTGGGCAAGTAAAAAGGGAAGCTATGAAGGTAAGACGTACTATCATTTGAGAAATGGCATGTATCTAAAGGCAAGTGAAAATTATACAGAAGAACTTACATCCTATGAAAAGCTAGGTGGTTATGTAGCAATCACATATATTAGTTCAACAGGAGTACGACTCCGCGCATGGGCTGATTTTTCTGCAGATAATGTAGTTAAATCTGTATATGTAGGCGATAAAGTACCAATTAAAGGAAAAGTAACATTGAAAAATGGAGATTCCGCCTATATTACAGAAGAAGGGCTTTACCTTACGACAGATATTCAGTATTTAAATGATTACACGACAGAGTAGTTGTTTCTCAAATTAAAAACAGGCAAAACCCAAAAAGGGGGATGTTCCAGTAAGATGCTTTGTACTTTGGAACCTCTCCCTTTTTGTTACTCTTTATTGTTAAGCTAAAGCGTGTTTTTCAAATACACTCTAAGACAAAAAGTGTAAATGAGATGATATGAGAAAATATATACACTATACCATGATATAGGGACGCTTGTTTTTTCTATAAAAAGCATTATTTTTCTTAAAATTTAAAAAAACGAAAAAATTTAAAAAATTTAAAAAAGTACTTGCAATTAAAAAAACACTGTGCTATAATGAATCTTGTCAGTGAGAGAGATAATTACTGATAAGCAGTTGTGGCGGAATTGGCATACGCGCTAGACTAAGGATCTAGTCC
>ERZ773188.718-NODE-718-length-40473-cov-5.565812_pt1 | contig 40473 bp, 32 predicted proteins | sample MGYA00581011_ERZ773188 | MGnify/ENA primary metagenome ERZ773188 (study PRJEB29015, sample SAMEA2737798) | human gut metagenome | biome: human gut; feature: human-associated habitat; material: faeces | place: China | collected 2012 ...
AAATCCCCGGGACACCTGGCGGGGGACTTTCTTTCTGGACAAAATGGTTATAGCTTGCTTGCCGGGGATTGCAAATCCCCGGAACGCCTGGCGGGTTCAAATCTCAATGTTCAAAGTAGCATCGCCTCTTATCCGCCTCCACCTCCTATGCCCGGGAAACTGCCGAAGCTGGTGGAACTGCTCATCTCGAAGACGCCGGAGATTTATCAGCCGGCTGTGGCGCACGCCATTTTCCCTCCGCTGGCTACCCATCTCTGGAATACCAGATTCAGATATATCGACAATGTGGAGCACGAAGCCACCCTGATGACCTGCCTCCTTGCAGGCACAGGCGCAGGTAAAAGTTGTGTGCAGATGCCGATTTCGATGATTATGGAGGATATCCGTAAGCGTGACCAGGAAAACCTGAAGCGTGAGAAGGAGTGGAAGGAGGAAATGATGCGCAAGGGTGCCAACAAGGATAAGCGCAAAAGACCGGATAATCTTATTATACAGGAGATAGATGCGGATATGACCAACCCTGCCTTCGTGATGCGTACGGCAGAAGCCAAAGGCCACTTCCTCTATACTTCGCTCAACGAGATTGACCAGTTTGATGCCCTGAAAGGTATCGGCAACCAGCATTTCCGTATCATGTGCCTCGCCTTTGACCCTGGTAATCAATATGGACAAACGCGAGTGGGAACCCAAAGTGTCACCGAGCGTGTCACCGTACGTTTCAACTGGAATGCCTCTACCACCATCCAGAAGGGACAGCGTTATTTCTCCAAGGTGCTGACCGACGGTCCGCTGAGCCGAATCAACTTCTGTACCATTCCCGAAAGAGAAATCGGCGATAAGATTCCGGTGTATGGCACCTACGACGATCAGTTCCGCAAGGAGCTGAAGCCCTATATCGAGAATCTCTGTATGGCTACCGGTTTGATAGATTGTCCTGAGGCTTACCGCCTGGCTGAGATTCTGAGTGAGGAGAATGCGGATTTTTCGCAGGTTACCCAGAACAGAATCTACGAGAACTTCACGTTCCGTGCCAACGTGATAGCCTATCTGAAGGCGTGTGTGCTCTATGTTGCCAACGGCTGCAGATGGGAGCCGGAAATAGAGGATTTCATCCGCTGGAGTGAGCGCTACGACCTGTGGTGCAAGATGCGTTTCTTCGAGGAGGACATCCTGAAGGCGAACAATGTGGGCGAGCATTCCAACAAACGTGGTCCTTCCAATCTCCTCCAGTCGTTGCCGGATACGTTTACCGAGCAGCAGGTGGTGGAGGCTCGTGCAGCCCTGGGACTCTCGGAAGAGGGGACGGCGCATCTGCTTTCTACCTGGGTGTATAGAAAATACGTGAAACGTGGCAGCGAGAACTATCACAGTAACAGTTATCACAGTTTTACGAAGCTGAAATACAGATGTGATGGGCAGGAATTATCTTAATTTCTAAACTTTAATTTATTTTGATTTACTTATGGAAATAGTTTTAGAGCGTATAGCTAAGAAGAATACTTATACCATCGGCCGACTTTATCTGTTGGCTGATGGTGATGTGAAGCGCAAGGTGCTTAGCGGCAAGACTGCCGGTGACAAGCGCAGTTTCGAACATCGTTTCGATTTGGAGAAGTTGTCTAAGGAGAGTTACTTCTGTGACACCCTGGAGCCAACCTGGCGTAACCTGAAGGGGATAGAGCTGAAGCCGGAGGAGGAGAATGCCCGTTTCAGCCGAGAGAGCGGCAAGGTGGCGAGAAAGATTCCGGGCCATACCGCCATTCCCGAGGGTTCGTATCGTGTACTTATCACCAAGTCGCGCCGATTCAAGAAGTGGCTTCCGTATGTGCAGGGTGTTCCCGGTTTCGAGGGCATCCGCATCCATGCTGGCAACTATCCCGACGATACCCAGGGCTGCATTCTTGTGGGCGAGAATCGGGTAAAGGGTATGGTGGTGAACTCCCGTATCTGGCTCCATCGTCTGATGAACCGCATCCTGGCAGCGGAGAATCAGGGAGAAGGTATCTGGATTACCGTCATCTAATGAAGGGATCGTTTCATAGATATTCCTGGGAATAGTTTCATTGGTAGCCGGGGATAGTTTCATTCCTATCCCCGAAATAGTTTCATTGGTATGGTAGTAATCGTATATTTAAGTTCTTTTTCTTTAGATTTTGACCTTGAAAAAAGATGGATTGGGTAGTAAAAATCGTTTAGGGGGGGTAATTTTGGCTTGATATATGCTGAAAAAACAGATTTTACCCCCATATATGCTAAAAATTACCCCATAGCATACGGTTTTTGTTGTACCTTTGCATCAGAAAAAATAAAACGGCGTTGTGAAACGCTTTCATCATCTTTTACTTATACAAGAATAACAATGGGGTTTCGATAGGGGTATCGAAATCCCATTGCTGTTTTTATGCCTTGTGTCTGAAAGCTTTTGCCCTTTCAGGGCGACAGGTTTACGTCCGTAATTACCCAGGGCGATGCCCTGGGCTAGGAGCTTCTGCCCTTTCAGGGCGTGTGGAGCTTACATGCGAAACTTGAGTTAGGAAGAAAAGTTTGATTTTTTTGATACAGAAAAGAAATGCGTATGATAATAGGAGTAGTAATTATCAAGGTAGCGATGCTGGTTAGTCTTGCTGTCTATCAAATATTTGGATTATGAAGAAAGAATGTTATGAAGAAAGAGATAAATCCTAGGGATACTTCCAGGGCGGCGGCATTCAAATTATGGATGTCGTCGCCGATGCCGATGGTAACCTTGACCAAGACACATCATCAGGTTCTTGCGATAACTCCACGTCTTAATCGATAACTCCACGTCTTAATCTGAATTCCATCGGGCTTACCCCGTGTTTCCGCTTGAATGCCGTGCAGAAATGACTCTGGTAATCGTAGCCCAATTTGATTCCGATGTCGGCTATCGGAAGACTTGTGTCGAGGAGGTAATGAACCGCCAGTTCCATGCGATAATCAAAAAGATATTGGAAGACGGTGGTTCCAAACTCCTGCTTGAAGGCTTTCTTCAGGGTGCATTCGTTGGTGCCCACCATTGCCGCCAACTCGTGGAGCGAAGGCATTTCCTGATAGTGGGTGCGGATGATACTTTGGGCATCGTGTATCTTGTCACGGATGCTGATACTGAGGGTTTGGCTGCTTGGCAAGAGACTGGCGGGCAGGAGAAATCCCGATAAGCAGTCGATAATCTTCGATTCCAGGTATTTGGAGGCTTGGTTGCCTAACAGGCGGGAACGCTGGATGTCTCGTGCCGCCTTGATGACTTCTGCTATGGCGGGCTGGTTGTACTTGATGATGGTCTGGGTGTCGAAGGTAGGATTGGTTAGAGGGGAGAGTTGCTCAAAAACCTCTGGGTCGCGCTCGATAAGCTCTTCAATGAATTGCTGCGGGATGACCACGTTGAAGATTTCGAATTGGGTGCCCTGGTTCAGGTGAGTGTTGGCACCACCTTCGCCGCTTAGAAAACAGAGGCTTGCCTCGCCTGTTTTCCACATCATTTCCTTTTTTGCACCACGATTGCCGTACACTTCTTTCATGCTGCCGCCAAGGGTTGGCATGGAAAAGAGCAGGGCAGGTCTGACCTCGTGCTGTGCGATAAACTTGGCGTTGTTCGCCTTGCCAAGATAATGTTGGTTCATAATGCCAAACTTCTGGTAATGCCACTCCTTGAGCGAAACTTCCAATGCATCCGATTCGATGTGGTTGCTCCGTTCCATCCCATGGTTGTCGATGAAGGTAAGGCCGTTTTGCCTTACCTCTCCTTCTACCTTTCCATCTCTTATAATCTGACAGTCAACCATTAGCTTTATTTTTAGTTGATTTTATGCTGCGAAATTGCAATTAAGCAAGAATCTCGCTGCAAATATACTATTTTTGAAGTTAATATGCAAGTTTATTTATAAAATTATACCCCTTTTCGAAAAAAAGTCTCTGCTCTATTTTCCTCCCATTCTTCCCACGGCTTCCTGGGCGGAGTTCTCGCCACGGTATTGCTTCTTGGCCTGGTTGAAGCGGTAGGTGAGGCGGAGCTGCACGCTTCGGGTGTCTTCCCACTTCTGCTGCTGGAACCGCACATTGCCGTAGGTGCCATCGGTCTTTCGGCTTATTGTGTTAAAGATGTCGCTCACGTTCAGGCTTAGCGAGAGGCGGTCTTTCAGAAAACTCTTGTAGAGCTGGAAGTCGAAATTGTGCACGCTGTTGATGGTGAGGTACTCGTAGGTGCCGCTGCTTCGGTAGGAGAACGAGAGGTTCAGGTACCAGCCCTTGGGCAGATGGAAGCCGTGGTAGAGGTTGAAGATGTAGTAGGGGTCGTGGAAGCTTTTCTCCTTTCCCATGCTGATGGCCTTGATGAAGCCCTGCTGGATGCCTGTCTGCACTTGTGGCTCGTAGAAGCCCCAGCGGTGGCGGTAGCCGAGGAAGCTGCCCCAGTTCCAGCAATGGTCGATGTTAGTCCATGTGATGTAGCCTATTTGCGGGTCATCTGAATCGGGTTCGATGATGCTGGTGATGTAATCCTTTACGTAGGTGTAGCTTGCCTGGAGGAAGAGGTCGCCATAGCTTGCCTGGTATTGGAACTCGTGGCGCTTGGATGGCTCCAGCTGGCTGTTTCCTACCTGTCTCATGTAGCGGTTTGCGTAAACCGTGCCCGTGTTCAGTTCCTGGAAGGATGGGCGGGTTTCGGAAGAACGGTAGCTCAGCGACTGGGAGAATCTGCCTGCCTGATGAGAGAGCAGGAGGGATGGGTAGAGGTTGTCGTATTTGCGATGGAGTGGGGCGTGGGAATCCAGGCGGCTATCCACGTGCTCGTATCTCAATCCTACTCTTAGGGAGAAGGGCTTGAAGTCGAGTGAATACTCGGCGAAGACGGCAGCATGATTTTCCTTGGTGATGCTGTGGGTGGAGGTTCCCTTATCGGCAGGGGTGTAATCGGTACGCGATTCGCTCTTCACGTAGTTGTACTCGGCGCCCATCATCCAGGTTTGCTTGTTGTTGATGGTGTAGTTGGCGCGAGCCTTTGCTCCCCAGATGGTTCCATCGCTTTGCGGCAGGAGTGTGAACTTGTTTCTGGCTTCCTGCTCCGAAATCTCATCCACGAATTGGGCCTGCTCCGTGTGTAGCTTCACGAAATCGCCGAAGATGTTCAGCTTCCATTTTTCTCCGTAATGGCCCTGGTAGAAGGCGTTCACGTGGTGTTGCCAGTCGTAATAGAAAAACTTGTTGTTGCCCGTTACGTTGTCATCTACGTGATTGTTGGTCATCGCATAGCTCGTCATCTTGAAAGGCATCGGCTGATGGATGTTGTAGCCGTCGTATTTCACTCCGATGGTTTGCTTTTCAGTCAGGGCGAGGTCGGCTCCGGCACTCCAGTAGAAGTGGTCGTTGTAGCTGTGCTTGCAATCGAGGATGGAGGAGGCGATGTAGGTAGTGGCGTTATTACCAGCGTTGTTGCCTGTATTACTGCCGCTTACGTAATGCGTGGCGATGTCCTGTTCTTTCCATTTCCCCTGCCAGTTGGCGTAACCAAGTTTGGCATAGTACGTTATCTTACCGCGGGTGTAGGTAAGGTCGAGGTCGTGGTTGTTGCTCACGTAGGAGTCGAAGAGGAAGCCGGAGTTCTCCACGATGGCGAGTCCTTGCAGGTTTTTCTTGGTTGTGATGAGCAGCACGCAGCCCACGTTGTTGCCGTATTCGGCTCCGGGATGATGAATCACCTTCACCTCTTTTATCTGTGTAACGGGCAGGTTTTCTACCACGCTGTAATCCTGCACCTTTCTCTCGTTGATGTAGATTTCGGGTGCGCCGCCGATAAATGCCTGCGGTTTGCCATCCTTGTTTTTGAACATTCCGGGAAGTTTGGCAAGCACTTCTGTAGCAGTTGGCTCCTTTTCGAGCGAAGTTCCCGAGATGCGAGCCACGATTCCACCATTCTTCTGGCGGAATTGCGAGCGGGTTCCCTTGATGGTTACGGCTGCGAGCTGTTTCTCCCATTGGATGCTGTCCTGGCGCAGCTTTTCCTTCATTGCCTGTATGCTATCCTGAAGAAGTCCTTCCTTTTTGGTTAGGATGTTCTCAGTAGAACAGCTCTCAGTAGAAATGCTTCCTGCTGTAGTGGTCTTTGTTTGCTGAGCGTGCGCCATCATCGGATTTCCCAGGATGAGCAAGCTGCTCATGATCAATTCTTGTTTCATAATCTTCTTTCTTATTTTAAAGTAAATATGCTGCAAAGTTCTTGCGAATGTTACTGCGCAGGAATCTTGCGAATAATGCTGCAAAATTACGGATAAGGGAAGAGAAGAATTTTAATATAACGGAATTTTTTCGGATAAGATTTGTTTTTTTATGAGATAAGTCTTGCCGTTTCATCAGAATTCGTTATCTTTGTCCCCTAAAACATAGAATCATTTTAATCAGAAATAATCAGAAGATATGATGAACATAGAATCAGTTAGAGAGTATTGCCTCTCACTCCCCCTCGTTACTGAGGATTTTCCTTTTGATGAAACCACTTTGGCGTTTCGGATTATGGGAAAGATTTTCGCCTGTCTCGACCTGGAGCGCCCGGAATGGGTTACGATGAAATGTAACGCCGATTACGCCCTCGAACTCCGGGAAGTGCATCCCGAAATAGAAGGCGCATGGCATTGGAATAAGAAATACTGGAATCAGGTAAACCTTTATGGCACGCTGGAAGATGATTTCATCCAGGCCCTGATTCGCCACAGCTATTCCGAAGTGGTGAAGAAGCTCAAGAAAAAGGAAAAGCTTGAGCATCCTGAAATTCCGCAACACTATAGTTTATAATATTTTTTAAGTACCTGAGCAACAAAAAGTTGCTCAGGATTTTGTTATGTCAAAGAATTCACTTATATTAGTGTTGCAAAAAAAACAAGAGAATTCGATAAATGACATGGCAAAAGTACAAATAAAATCTGAGAAACTTACTCCTTTTGGAGAATAATCCCCGATAAACCACTGTCATTGTTGGCGACAATGTCAATCGGCGTGGGTTGTCCTTATCGCGGATTTTTGTTCATACCTGATGTGAGATATCATCGGGTCCGGGCTCATCTTTGACCATATCCATTATCCTTTTACGGCATTCACCCTTTGTTTTTGAGCCTGATTTTCTCATGATAGAAATAGTTCACGATGACAGGCTTACCTTTTTCGGAGCGTCCGTAAGGCAAATCGTTCACCCGATAGGGAAAGCCTTGTGTTTGTGCATACTGGGATATGTCCTGTTCCAAAGCCTGCCAGTAATCAAGTTTTTTCTTGTTGTATATCTCTTCGTACAACGGAAAGAGCTCGGGATATTTCTCACGAATATACGTCATTATTCCTCCTTTGAATTGTCCACGCAGGTTCAGATTTTCAAGCCATATCAAATCGGCATAATTTTTCACCTCCCCAATAATCGCCTTCACATCGGTTATTCCCGGAAATATGGGTGAAACGAAACATACGGTACGGATGCCTGCCTCATAGACTTGACGCATCGCTTTCAGGCGACGTTCTATGCTCACGGCATTGTCCATATCCGTGCGGAACCGCTCATCAAGCGTATTGACCGACCACGATACCGTTACTTTAGGAAAACCTTTCAATAGATCGAGGTCACGCAGGACGAGGTCGGATTTCGTACAAACCATAATCTCGGCATTACTTCCATGTAGTTCTTCGAGCAATTTACGCGTACGACGGAAAGATTCTTCATACGGATTGTAACCATCCGTCACAGAACCTATCACAATACGCTCGCCATCATATTTGTGTGGATTCTTTATCGGTTTCCAATTCTTCACGTCCAGGAATGCTCCCCACGGTTCGGTATGTCCAGTGAAACGTTTCATGAACGAGGCGTAGCAATATTTGCAGGCGTGTGGACAGCCTACATAGGGATTGACCGAATACCCGCCGACCGGCAGCGAAGATTTGGTCATGACACTCTGTACATCTATTTCTCTGATTATTTCCTTTTCCATATTTTTTCTATAAATTGTTCTGGTAGCTCTTGAATCATTCGGTCTTCTCCCATGATAGGCAAAAGGTCTTCTTTCATAAATACCGGAATGTGATTTCTTTTCGCCTGTTCTACAATATGAAGTACCCATTCAGGATTGGCATCTACTTTCCCTTTCCTTTTGCCTGTTTCCGTCCCTATAACAATCCATTCGTAACCCTCCAAATCTATCTCACCCACATCCTCAAAGAGAGATTCAAAAGTGGCATGATAATGTTTAGAGCGAATGTGACCTTTTAATTCCTTCAGCCGTTTCTTCTCGGAAGCCCTAGTCACAGTAACTCCCGTCCATACGTTTTCATCGTTATAAGTGATTTGATACAGACGCTCATAATATTATTGTTTCTCCATCTTCAGGAATAATCAGGCGACTCATTTCTATTTCGTGATGCATGGCCTCGTTACGCAGAATTGCGCGTGTGGTCTGCCCATGATCGGTAGCTTCCATGTGGACTGCTATTAGTTTGATGTGAGCGGGAAGTTCATCAAGCATGGTCATAACTTCCTGTTCGTCGGGAATAATAGAACCTTCTGTTCGAGAAAATTCAGGGAATATTGCACCTCCACTGTTCACTATGATGTAATCGGGAGAAAACTGTTCTATGGTCTGACGGATACACTCCTCCCACTTGCAGTCACTCATTATATATACGGTAGGGAAACCAGACGCGGTAAGCACATAGCCGGATACCGGCCCCATCATTTCTCCAATCTGTCCGAAGCCATGGTGTCCTTGGATGCGATGAATGGTTAAATCTCCAATGGTTTTGTCTTTTTCAATGCTTTCTACATTGGTAAAACCATCCTGCTTAATACCCTCTTTATCCTGCGGTTGTGTCAGGAACAGGATGTTCTTCGCTAAATGCTGTTTCACTGTCGGGTCGTAATGATCAATATGGTTGTGTGTCAGCAATACCATATCCAGACCATCCGTAATTTCATTCATCGGCATCGTAAGATGTACTCTTGGTGTCTTATATACTCCGAGGGCCGACTGCAAAGTGCCTTTTTCGGCAAGCATGGGGTCAACAAGTATCTCTTTTCCAGCATAATGAATTCGCAAAGTTGCATTGCGAATCAGTCGAATTATAACATTTTTTTTCTTCATGATTTGTTGTATGAGTCCACTTGAAAAAGTGGGTTCTATTTAAATTAAACAATAGCCTTGGGTAGTTATATTCTGCCCTTGGCGTTAACTAACTCTGGCGAATAGTTAAGTGTTCATTAGTTGTCAAACAACTTTAGCACGCAACTACAGCCTTAAAAATGCCTCAAAATGGGGCTATTCGCTCTTTGAACTACTTATTTTGCAATTTGGAGACTTAATTGGCAGTCAAACCAGAAAAGACAGACGGCGCATGTTTATCCAAGCGCATCTTGCAATTTTCTACCACTCCACCTTATCATTCAGAATCACGCCGTCGGTTGCATCTTCGGCTGTAAAGGTTTCGCCCTTATACTGCACGCAGAGCATCACGAGTGGTTCTGTACCATTGTTGCGAACAGAGCGCTTGCCGGCTGGTGCTACTCTCACCACGCTTCCCTCCTGAATAGGGAATACCTTGCCATCCACCTGGAACTCGCCCTTGCCGCTGAGGAAGAAATACAGTTCCTCGTGGTTCTTGTGGGTGTGGAGGAAACCTGTCTCTGCGCCAGGAGCAAAGCTCTGGAATGAGAACTCACCACCAGTAGCATTCACGCTCTGACCTCCGAATACCTTTCCGGGAATCTTAATCTCAGGACCCAGCTCTAAGGTATAATCCTTGATTTCACTCATCTTGCCAAAATCTGTGGCTGTAAAGTTATCAGCCTTTGCAATAATCTTTGTTTCTTTCATCTTGTCTGTTATTTTTAAAAGTTTATATTTCTCTTTTTTTTATTTCTTATTGTGAATTTGTGAATACTTCTGCTTTCAGCTTTCAATTCTGAATAGCGCTTGCTTTCAGCTTTCATTTCTGAATTGCGTTGCAAAGATACTGAAAAAAACTGGTTCCTGCAAGAAGGCACTTGGGGGTAAGATGGTTACCGGGAGGTAACTATTGCGTGGGAATGGGAGAAAGAAAAATGAAGCGTTAACTTAGATTAACTTGGTATGTTTGGTTTCTTTTCGGATATTAGTTACTTTTGTAGCCTATTGCAGAATATTATAGAGTTTTGCAGAACATTATTGCAGAATATTATAGATTATAGTAGAATATAAAGAAGATAGATTATGGAAAGAATGATAAAAGAAATGGTAGTGCAGGACTGTCCCATCCGTAACGTTCTGGCGCGCGTTTGCGACAAGTGGTCGCTACTGGTAATCTACACCCTGAAATATCATCAGGATGGCCCCCTCCGGTTTAATGCCCTGCGTAAGCAGATTCCGGATATTTCGCAGAAAATGCTTACCAGCACGTTAAAATCGTTGGAGGCTGATGGCTACGTTACCCGCAAGGCTTATGCTGAAGTGCCGCCAAGAGTGGAGTATTCTCTTACACCCCGTGCAGAAACCCTTATTCCTGTTATGGATCATCTGATAGAATGGGCGCTGGATAACATGGCTGTGATTCTGAAGGATAGGGATAAGGCTGTAGGCTGATTTCCAAGATGAAATTTCCGGAAAATATTCCAAGATGAGTTTTCCGGAAAATCATTCATTTTTTCTGTAGTTGGGGTAATGCGTGTTTTCGGGAATCTTCGTATCTTTGCACTCGGAAATCATGATTATCATATAATCATAACTATAAGTATAAAAAATATGTATATTGAGAAAATAAAGTCGCCAGCCGACTTGAAGAAGCTGGATTTGAAGGAGCTGCAGGTGGTGGCTGATGAAACCAGACAGGCTGTGCTGAACCGTGTAAGCAAGCATGGCGGTCATGTGGGACCGAACCTGGGATTCGTGGAGGCTACCGTGGCGCTTCACTACGTTTTTGATGCGCCAAAGGATAAGCTTGTGTTTGACGTAAGCCACCAATGCTATCCGCATAAGGTGCTCACCGGACGAGCTGCGGGATTCCTCGGCGATGTGGATGACATGAATGCCATTTCGGGCTATTCTTCTCCTGCCGAATGTCCGGAATATGATAACTTTGAGGTGGGGCATACTTCTACTTCCGTGAGTCTTGCCACCGGTTTGCAGAAGGCGCGCGACATCAAGGGTACCGATGAGAACATCATCGCCATTATCGGCGACGGATCCCTTTCTGGCGGCGAGGCTTTCGAGGGACTGGACGAGGCTTCGGAACTCGGCACGGGCATCATCATCGTGGTGAACGACAACGAAATGTCTATCGCCGAAAATCATGGCGGAATCTACAAAAACCTGCGTGCCTTGCGCCAGAGCAACGGCACCTGCGAGCACAACTGGTTCAAGGCATGGGGCTTTGAATACAAGTACCTGGAAGAGGGTAACGACATCGAAAAACTCATCCAGGTTTTCGAGAGCGTGAAGGATACGGATAAGCCTACCGTGGTTCACATTCACACCGAGAAGGGTCATGGCTTTGCGCCAGCCGTAGCCAACAAGGAGGCTTGGCATTGGGGAATGCCTTTCAATCTGGAAGACGGTTCGCGACCAAGAAGGAATGCCGATGGAACCCTCCCGGAGGTTGCTCCAACAGAGGATTACGGTACTTTATTCTCTGACTGGATGCTCAGCGAGATGAAGCAGGATAGGACGCTCATCGCCGTAACCGCCGGTACTCCTACCGCAGGTGGCTTTACTGCCGATAAGCGCCAACTGGCTGGCAATCAGCACATCGATATGGGAATCGCCGAAGAGCAGGCGGTTGCCATGATTTCGGGAATGGCGAAGGGTGGATTGCATCCGGTTTGGACCGTTTACAGCACCTTTATCCAGCGTACCTACGACCAGATTGCGCAAGACCTCTGTATCAATTCCAACCCAGCCGTAATCAACGTGGTAGGAGGCGGAGTGAATTCGATGAACGACATCACCCACATCTGCCTTTTCGATATTCCGATGCTCTGCAGCATTCCGGGGCTCATCTATCTGGCTCCAACCACCTGCGAGGAGTATTTCGCCATGCTCCGCTGGAGCATTTTGCAGGACAAGAAACCTATCGCCATCCGTGTGCCAAGCAATGGCGTGGTTCATACTTCAGAAGCCGTTGATGCTGAGTATGGTTACGAGGCAAAGTACAAGGTGATGCACCAGGGCGAGAAGGTGGCAGTCATCGCCGCCGGTTCGTTCTATCAGAAGGGCGAGAATGTAGTCCGCCTGTTGGCTGATAAGGGCATCGATGCTACGCTCATCAACCCTCGCTACCTGAACGAGGTGGATGCCGAAGTGCTGGATAGCCTGAAGGTAAACCATCAGCTGGTAGTAACCTTGGAAGATGGTTCTAAGGATGGCGGCTTCGGCGAGCGCATCGCCTCTTACTATGGCACTTCAGAAATGAAGGTGATGGTGGGCGGCATCAGGAAGGGACTCTACGACAGATACGATGTGAAGAAGTTGCTTTCGGATAATCGCCTGCTCGATGAGCAGATTGTGGAAGACATTCTGGAGAATATAGGATAGTTGAGATAAAAAGAAAATCCAAGCAAGAGAATGAACTCTCTAGCTTGGATTTTTTGTTTTATCATCGAATGTTTGTCTTAATCTCAGTCTCAATCTCAGTCTTAATCATCATCGTCATCATCATCATCCCAATCTCTATCGTGCTTCCACTTCTTCTTGTCGTGCTTCCACTTCTTATCGTGTTTGTGATGCTTGTGATGTTTGTGATGCTTGTCTGGCTTTCCTGGTCCATAAGTTACATGGGTACCGCCTGGCCATCCTGGTCTTCCGTAGCTGCACTCTGGGCGAGGGCGGCGCTTGTCGTGTCCCCAGTTATGCTTTGGATACTTGGTGTAAATATGGTGAACATACACATGATTCTGCCAGCCGATAGGGCGATAGAAATAGTAAGAGTCCTTGAATCTCTTCCATTGTCTGGCGGTCATCATGCGCTTGAGCTGCTTGTTGCGGTAATGCCAGCCGTAGGCATCGATGTCGCGATAGCTGCGGATGCCATTGAGATAATTGAGATTGATGTTCAGGATGCTGTTGCGCTGAACGCTGCTCAATCCCAGTTCCACCACCATCTTATCTGTGATAAAACGGGCCTCTGCCTGAATATCTGTCAGTCTCTGAGCATTCATAGATGTAATCATCATCCATACTGCTACCAATGTCATAATCATTCTTTTCATAACGATCTTCTCTTTAAAGGGTTATTACTGCATTTATTTATTTCTGGTGCAAAGATAGAGAGAATAGCTGAAAAAAGCAAAGGGAAAACCATAAACCAGCGTATGATTTTCCCTAAAAGCATCGGGGGAAACTCCCGTAATAAGATTGTAGTATCTTTTATCTGCTAATTCAAATCCTTGTAACCTCTTTGACACATAATATCCCTACCTTTGCACCCGAAATTTAACAGATACCACCCCGAAAAGGGAAAGGTATCATCAATATTTAATAATGTATTATAGTCAGATAAAGAAAAATGGAAAAGAAAGTATCGGGTAAGCATAGCAGTATGAATGGCTTTGCTATGATGAAAGGTAGAGTAGCTACTGTAGTTTTGGCTTCGGCTTTATTGTTGGGCGGAGGATTGACTGCACAGGCGCAAAACGCAGCATTAACAACCTGTTCTCAGAGTGCAGCAACCGCCATTCCGCAGAATCCTAACTGGAAGGCGAATGCTGCCGAATGGCAGAAACTGAAGGGCGAAATCACCCTCTATATGACCAATGACATGGGCCGCAACGGCTACTACGACCAGAAGCCTATCGCCGAACTGATGGGCGAGATGGCGGGCACGGTAGATCCTGAATGCGTACTTGCCGTGGGCGACATCCATCATTTCAATGGCGTGGCTTCTACCCAGGACCCTCTGTGGCTTACCAATTACGAATGGGTTTATTCTCATCCCGACCTGATGCTCAACTGGTTCCCGGTTTGCGGCAACCATGAGTATCGTGGTAATACCCAGGCTTTTATGGACTACGGCAAGGTGAGTCGCCGCTGGATGATGTCAGCCAAATATTACACCAAGGTGTTCGACCACAAGGGAACCACCATGCGCGTCATCTTCCTCGACACCACACCCCTCATTGATTCCTATCGCAAGAATTCAGAAATCTATCCTGATGCCTGCAAGCAGGATGCAGAGGCTCAGCTCTCCTGGCTCGACGAAACCCTGAAGAATGCCAAGGAAGACTGGGTTATCGTGGTAGGTCATCATCCTATCTACGCCTACACCACGAAGAAGGAGAATGAGCGCCTCGACATGCAGAAGCGCCTTCTGCCTATCCTCCATAAATATAATAATGTGGCGATTTATGCCTGCGGTCACATCCACAACTTCCAGCATATCCAGAAGAAGGGCGATAATATCGACTACGTAGTCAATTCCTCTTCATCTCTGGCTCGTCCTGTGAAGCCTATCGATGGCACCGTGTTCTGCAGTCCTGCCGATGGTTTCTCTGTATTTACAGCAGATAAGAAGCAGCTCAGAATGTCGATGATTGACAAGGATGGAAAAATCATCCACACGGTTTTAAAGGTAAAAAAGTAAAAAGGAGCTTTTTTGCGAAAAGAAACGAATGAAGAATTCAATAGTGATATAGATGAAAAGATTTTTACTGAGTGCGGTGCTTCTTGCCGCTGCAACTTCCGCCATTCAGGCCCACACGCTGGATGGTATTGTTAAGGATAACAAAACGGGCGAACCCCTCATCGGAACCGTAATCCGGGTAAAGGAGCTGCCCAACGTGAGTACCACCACCGGACTTGATGGTACTTTCACCCTGCATGAATTGCCTGATAAAGGCAGGTTTACCATCATCGTTTCCTTCATGTCTTACAAGACCAAGGAGATGGTAGTGGATGTGGCTAAAGACTTCTCAAAGGATGGAAAAGATGGAAAGAATGGACACTTGACCATCGCCATGGATGAAGACCAGAAGCAGTTGGGCGAAGTGGTGGTTACCGGTCATCGTGAATACCGCAGCGACCGCAGCGCCATAGAAACCGTGAAGAATGCCGGCAACGTGCTCAACGTGATGAGCCAGCAGAGCATCCAGCTTTCGCCTGACGTTAACGTGGCGAGCGTTCTGCAGCGAGTATCGGGTGTAACCATGGAGCGTGATGCATCGGGCGAGGCTTCCTACGCCATCCTCCGAGGCATGGACAAGCGCTACAACTACACCCTGGTAAACGGCGTGAAGATTCCTAGTCCGGATGATAAAAACCGTTACATCCCATTGAATATCTTCCCTTCAGATCTGATGGACCGCCTCGTGGTTTCCAAGTCTCTGACTGCCGATATGGAAGGCGATGCAGCTGGCGGCGTAGTGGATATGGTGATGAAGGATGCCCCATCCCGCTTCCAGATTCAGGCGAATGCTGCCATCGGAGCAAGTGATTATTTCTGGAAGGATGGCAGAGATTATCTTACCAGCAACCGCTCTGATTACACCCAAAAATCTCCTTACGAGGCTTTCGGAAAAGACTACAAGGCGCAGATGAGCGATTTCAAGAACGGTCCTGTTCAGTTGAAGAGCCATTCTCTTCCTGCTCCTAACTTCATAGGAGGTCTGAGCATCGGCAACCGCTTCTGGAACGACCGCCTGGGCGTGATGCTTGCCGGAAGCGTGCAGAATGTTTTCCGTGGCACCGAGCGCACCTACAATTCCGTAAAGATGGCTTCGGGCGAGCAGGCCATGTACATTTCCAATCTGCAGCATCGCTACTATAGCATCCACGACCTTACTGCGGGCGCTCATGCCAAGTTCGACTTAACCCTGCCTGGCCACAAGCTGGAATGGTACAACATGTATGTGCGCACCAATTCCAAGGGCACCAGATACAACAATAGCGTCAATACCGAATACATCGGAGCCGACAGCTACACGCAGGACGATGAAGTTCGCTCTCTTTCAACCACCCAGAGCATCTTCGCCACCAATCTGAAGGGTACGCATCATCTAACCAAGGATTTTACCGTAGATTGGTCGGGCGTATTCTCGCAGGCTAAGGAGGAAGATCCGGATAGAACTTACGTTACCCTGACCAACTCCATCAGCAGAACTGCCGAGAATGGCGGCGATGCCGTTTCGGGTTCCATTTGGGAAGGCGACAAGAACATCACCAAGACCCTGCCTAAGAGTGCCGAACGCCGATTCCAGCACAACAAGGATACCGACTGGGCGGGTTACATCAACCTCTCTTACGATACCCATTTCGCCAACTCTGTGGAGGCTCTCTGGAAGGTGGGAGCGCAGTATCGCAGAAAGGAACGCAGCAACAGATATTATTCTTACATCTTTAATCCTGCCGACATCTCGCAGCGATTGAATGGCAACGGAATAGACCAGTATGCCAGCATCGATTGGGTTTGCAAGACTCCTTATTCTCAGGCTTCTCAGCTCAACTACGATTCCAAGGAGCACATCGGCGGTGCCTACGCCATGGTAACCCTGAAGAGCGAGGTGGGCGAACTGAATGCCGGTTTCCGTGCCGAGCACACCAACCAGATTTACACCATGCTCCAGCACTTCCGCAACATGGGACAGGTGGGCGAGCAGAGCTACTGGGATTATCTGCCATCGGCATCCATCAAGTGGACGCCAACCAAGAAGATGAACGTGCGTCTCACTTACTATCGCTCCATCAACCGTCCGGGTTTCTACGAGATAGTGCCTTATCAGATTCAGGGCGAGGAGTATCAGGAAAAAGGTAATCCAAACCTGAAGCGTGCCCGCATCGACAACATCGACCTGCGCTGGGAGTGGTTCCCAAGCAAGACCGAACAGATTCTTGCCGGCGTATTTTATAAGTATCTGAAAGACCCTATAGAGCAGGTGTTCGTAACATCGGATGGCAAGATTGGCGCCGGAACCGATGCCTACTACATGCCGGATAACCTGGGTAATGCCAAGAACATGGGATTCGAAATCGACCTCATCAAGTACATCCGCCACTTCGGAGTAAAGGCGAATTATACTTACACCCATTCTGAAATCACCACCTCGAAGCGTGAGTACCAGGAGGGTAGTGCCGAGTATAAGACGGGCGTAACCCAGACCCGTCCGCTGGTTAACCAGGCTCCTCATACCGCCAACATCTCCTTATTATATAAGGATACGGAGAATGGCTGGAATGCTCAGCTTGCCTCTTCCTTCACGGGCACCAAGCTCGCCCTGGTTTCTCCTTTCAAGGATGCTGACCAGTGGGACAAGGCGATGTTCGGTCTCGATCTGAGTGCCGAGAAGCAATTCAAGAACGGCTTCTCCATCTTCTTCAAGGCAAACAATCTGCTCGATGCCAAGCGCGAGAGATACTTGAAGACCGTGAACAAGAGCAACCTGGAGTATGAGGGTCAGAAGAGCGATAAGACCATCGTAGGAACTTATCAGTATGGCAGAACCTTCCTGCTGGGAGTAAGATACAAACTTTAAAAGGTAAAAAGGTAAAAAAGTAAAAAATGAAAAAGATAAATACTTTTGCTGCTTTGCTGTTGATGGCAGCAGCTGCAATGTTCTCCACATCTTGCGAGAACGATAATATCAATCCATACGATTACGTAAATAATGGCGGAAATGGAAGTGATGGTAATGAGAACCAGGGTTCTAAGGATGTCATCACAACGAAGGTGGCAGAATATCCAGCAGGTTCTGTGGTTTGGAGCAAGGATACTACCCTGAGCGAGAGTGTAGAGATTCCTGTAGGAGCATCGCTCTACATCGAGCCGGGCGTAACCGTCACCTGCAAGTCTGAGGTTCAGGTGCCGGTAGAAATCGTAGTATTGGGCAATCTCTATTGCCTGGGAACTGCCGAGAAGCCAGTAGTCTTTACTTCTGATACCAGGAAGCCTGCCGATTGGGGTGGCATCATCTGCGGATATAATTCAGAAGAGATGGTGCTCAACCACGTGGATGTGGCCTATGCCGGTGCTACTCCTACCGAGAGTTCTGCTTCTTTCCAGAACAAGCTTTTCAAGACCACCATTGATGGTGGTGTGCCAGCCTTCCACTTCTGTAATGTAAACGGCAAGTTTGTGATGGCAAACAGTTTCTTCCATGACAACTACAACGACCAGACTTACTTTACCGGTGGTAACGGCGTGATTATCAACAATATCTTTGCCGATAGCGGAAATGCAGCCGATGGCGGCGAGGCTATCAACGTAAAGGCAGGTTGCAAGCTCGATGTAGCCAACAACATCATCTACAACGCCTGCACCAACGCCTTCAAGCTTTCGAATGCCGGCAATAGCGAGGTGATTCCTCTCTCTGAGATGACCGTCTATAACAACACCATCGTCAACTGCGGCTGGCGCCGTTCCAAAAACAAGAAGGGTGGTTCTGTCTGGGTAGAGAAGGCAGCGAAGCCAGTCTTCGTGAACAATCTCATCTACGATTCCCGTTTCGGACTGAAGCAGCCAAAGAAGGATGGTGCTGATATGGGGCACAGTCGTCTTACACCAAACTACTACTTTGCATCTACAGAGACAGGCGTAGCGCAGATGGCGAAGGATGCAGAGCTCGGCATCTGGTTTGATACCGATATCAAGAGCAGCGTGGCTGGTCAGCTCAATCCTCTCTTCAAGAGTTTCAAGCAGAGCGAGAAGATGAACATCAATTGCGAGATAGATGATGTATCCCAGGGTGCTCCATTGGCATTCGACAAGAGTTGGAATTTCGAATATCAGGCAGGCAGTCCTGCCCTCTCAGGAGGTGTAACCGATTTTGCCCGCCTCTTCCCACAAGGTCTGCCATTCTTCGGCATGAAGCAGGTGAATTTCCTGGATAAGAATAACGACCAGAACTATTACTTCGCCGCCCCATTGCCAAGCGCAAGATTCGGAGCGTGGCTGTAGGATTGTAGGATGAATATAAGATATGCAATGAATATAAAAGGAAAAAGCGTGCAAGCCACATCATTGTTGCCTGCACGCTTTTCGTTTTTATCATCTTTGTTATGATTTTTATCATCTAAACTTGTTATGATTTCCAATCGAACACGATGGTGTTGTCTTCTTTGATATTGAAGCTCATGCCTACCTTGATAATTTCCTTGCCGCTCATGGCAAAGGCATCGGCATAATGCTTGCTTTCTATCTGCTCAAGAGCCTCCTGGGCAGTCTTTCCAAACTTCAGCTCCATCACATAGATAGTATCATCTGTCTCCATGGTTATATCAATTCTGCCCTTTGACGTATGTTGCTCCACTATAATCCTGAAATTCGTGAGCAAGGCAAAGATGATATACATCGTTTGCTGGTAATGACCTTCGTAATGGGTGTTGTCGCAATAAGGCACCGTCTCCCAAAACGATTTCAATAACTGTAAGGCTTCATCTATCTTTCCATGTTTAATAAGCACCGACATCTTGGCGATGGTGGTATTGCACATCGCCGTCTTTGAGGTCAGATAATGAGGCAACAAACTTCTGTACAATCCAACTCTTATTTCCTTGTTAGGAATGGCTAGGGTATAGAGTTCCGTTTCTTCATCGTAATCCTTGATGGTGATGTAACCACTCTGATAGAGCAGCGGCATGATGGTGGTCATGGTTTCCGTGGCAGCATCAAAGTCATCCTTTCCGGCTTCCATACTCTCGCCCAGGTTCGCTGGCAGAAAGTTGAAATTGCGCATCATATTAATCAGATAAGTAGGAGTGCCGGAACCAAACCAGTAGGAATCAATCTTCTGCTTGGCAAAGCAGGTTAATAAGCTGAACGGATTATAAACGTCAGGAGAAGGCCATGTGAAATGATAGCCGTCATAATTATCCTTTAACTTAGCTAACGTCTGCTCATACGACAGGTTTAATTTTTCTGCAAGTGCCTCTATGTCATCCCGCATTCCGTTCACCAGCTCATCTTCCGTAATTCCGCAAATGCCGGCATACGGCTCGTCCATACTGATATTGGTGATGTTGTTCAATTCGCTGAAGATGCTGAGCTGGGAGAATTTGGTGATGCCTGTGAGGAATACGAAGCGGAGCAATTTCTCGCATCCTTTTAGCGGACTGTAGAAATTGCGCATGGCGTTGCGAAGTTCTTCCAATTTTTCATCCTCGTGCACCACATCAAGCAAAGGGGCATCATATTCGTCAATCAGTATTACCACTTGCTTGCCCGTTTCCCTATAGGCTGTCTGGATAAGTGAGATGAGGCGGACGTTGGCATCAACAGCCGGATTCGTAATGCCCCATTTCTGCTCTTGTTCTGCAAGTTGCTGGTCGAAATATCTTTCCAGCTGGGCTATCTCCATGTGTTTGCCCATGCTCATATCGAAATGCAGCACCGGATAGCTTATCCAATCTTTTTCTAGCTTTTCGATGGCGAGTCCTTTGAAAAGATCCTTCTTTCCTTCAAAATAGCTCTGCATGGTAGTTAGCAACAGCGACTTTCCGAAACGGCGTGGACGGCTCAGGAAGAAATAAGTACCATCCGTATGTGCCATACGATATACATATTCCGTCTTGTCGATGTAGAACTTATCTTCCACTCTGATTCGTTCGAAAGTTTGTATTCCTATCGGATATAGTTTTCTTGCCATAATTGCTCGCCTTTCTTTTAAGTGATATTCTCTTTGTTGGCAAAGATACGAATAAATGGTGAGACTACCAAATAAAAAACATCTTTTCTTTATGCGCCTTATCTCCTTTCTTTATGCGCCTTATCTCCTTTCCTTATGCCTTTTGTCTCCTTTTTCCCACCTTCCAGTATTAATTTTGTGTTAATCTTAGGAAAAGTCTTGGTTGTTATTAGGAAAAAATGTATTTTTGCCTAATAGAAAGTTTCGTTCATTACTTTTGAATGTGCGTTCAAAACTTCTGAATGTGCGTTCAATACTTTTGAATGTAGGTTCAATACTATTGAACGGAGATTTCTATTAGGGTTAGTAACAATTATCCTTAGGGTTAGTAACAATTATCCTTAGAGGCGGGAACCATTATGATGAATGGTGAATAAGAAATCACTTAGGTATAGTGGCTGTTGCAATAAGGAGTGATAACAATCTTAATAAGAAAGGAATCGTCATGACAAAGTACAAGTTGCAAGAGATGCCCGATGTTCATAACACAGGCAAGCGTAAGGTTTATCCCAAGATAGTGACCAATCGGACACTATCCAGAAAAGAGTTCATCAAGAGGATGCAGGGCTACCATCGTGGAATTTCGGAAAGTACCACGGAGGCTGTGTTGCTGGATGTGGCTGATATGCTGGTAGAAATGCTCTCCATGGGCTACAATGTGAATCTGGAAGGCATCGGCACCTTCTCCCTCTCCCTCGGTTTCGAGGACGATAAGCCTACGGAAATGCAGAGTGAAGAGGATAAGATGACGTATCGCAAGGTGGGCGTGAAGGACATCAATTTCAAGGCGTCTCCTGAATTTCTCAAGAGTGTGAAGCATGAAACCGACCGTGACCTGGAGCGTGATATGGGTGGCGTAAAGTTGATTCGCAAGCAGCTTTATTCCAAGGAAGAGCGCATCGCCCGTGCCCTGGAGGTGATAGAAGCCAATGGTCTCATCACCCTCTCTGATTATGCCTACATCAACAACCTGAGCCGCACCGCCGCCTCCATGGAGCTGAAGAAAATCACCGCCGACAGAAATTCGCCGATAGGTTCTATGGGCAGCGGCAGTCACAAGGTTTGGGTAAAGAGAAAAGAATAAATAAAAATGAGTTTTTATACTATTTTATTGGGATTTGCAAGAAACTTTCTGATTTTCTTGTAAATCTCAATTCTTTTTCGTACTTTTGCAGTTGTCTTGCTGTGGATGGCTGGCGATGAGTCGCTGGCTAGGTAAAAATCCATGGCTTGGCCTATCATAATTAAGAAAGACGTTCTCTACGTTTTCTTCTGACCTATTGAAATCTGGTAAATTACAAAAGGTGTTCAGAGGGAGACAGCAGTGGGCGTCTACCCACTGTGTATATACACATGGCATAGGTGTGCCCCTTCGTCTGGAGGGGTACGCTCTGTGCTATCATATATATACCCGCTTGGCGTAGGCTCTATTGCTTCTTATCCTTGACACCAGGGTTTTACCAGAACCTCAATAGGCAAGGGTAATGCGAGTGATAGATTCCCTACGCCTTCCTTTTTGATAGCTAATCAGTTATCCTATTCCTTATCTTGCGATGAGGCTGGACTAGAATCAAAATAATCTTTTAAAATCAGATGGTTTCTGCTTTCGGGAATCGGTGGAGTAATAGGATGGCAAGGCTTTGCTATGCTCCCATCGGCAACGGAAGTTATGGCAAAGAAACTGCAACTCAGCTATAAGGAAATCGAATCCCGATTAGAATCGTTTAAAACTAAAGTGGTGCCAGCCTCTGAGGTTGGCTACGAGATACTGAAGGCTTTTGGTAAAAGCGAAAAGGATGTGTTGAGATACAAGGAAGGAAAGGGTATCTTGAAGACATTCGACGGTTTGCTTATCAAAGGCTTGTTCTGCTATCAGGCTGTAGATACTTTGCATCTTACCACCAGGTTGGAGGCATTGAAGACTGATGCTCAGGTTAAGAAGGCGGCGCCAAAGATTATTGCGGTGAGCGATGGTGAAACCCTCCTTGCTTTTGATACTCGTGAGAATGATACTTATGAGCAGAAACTCGTCAAGATGCACAGCGACTTTGGCTTCTTCTATCCTTTGATGAATGTTGAGCGAGTACACACTACGGCAGAAAACCCTGCCGATGTGAAGGCTGCTGAGAAACTTGCCAAACTGCATGATGAGATTCGTGCTTATAACGAATATAATAGTGATGATGACTTGCACGACCTTAACATCTTCATTACCCGCCTGCTCTTCTGCTTCTTTGCCGAAGACACAGGTATCTTTGCCGAAAATCTCTTTACCAACTTTATCAAGCAATTTACCAAGGAAGATGGTTCCGATCTCGGCGAGATGCTAGGTCAGGCATTCCAGGTGATGAATGTGCCAAACAAGGAGCGTTCGGAAGAACTTACCAAGGAAATCAATCAGTTTCCTTACGTGAATGGCGGTCTTTTTGCCTCTGACATTCCTATCCCAAAGATGGGTTATAAGGCTAGAAAGATTATCATCGAATGCGGAGACTTGGATTGGAAGGACATCAATCCGGATATTTTCGGTAGTATGATTCAGGCGGTGGTGAATCCTGATGTGCGTGCCAAGGAAGGTATGCACTACACCAGTGTGCCTAATATTATGAAGGTAATCAATCCGCTCTTTATGGATGATTTGAGAGGGGAATATAAGAAACTGGAAGAGTTTTACGAGCAGAAGAAGAACCTGCTTGATATGAGTGCCTTGTCTCAAAATCAGTTTATTGACGAGTGCAAACCAATCATTAATGGTTGCAATAAGTTGATGGTAAGAATGAGCAAGATGAAGTTCTTTGACCCAGCTTGTGGTAGTGGTAATTTCCTGATTATCACTTATAAGCAGTTGCGCTTGCTCGAAATGGATATTCTGCATCTCCGCAAGAAATGTACGCCTGAGCAGATGCTCGACTTTATTGATGGTTCGTGCATCCGTTTGGAGCAGTTCTTTGGAATAGAACTTCTCGACTTCCCTCACGAGGTAGCCATGCTTTCGCTTTGGCTTGCCGAGCATCAGATGAACAACAAGTTTCACGCCGATTTCGGTGTGAATGTTGCTGCCTTGCCTTTGCATAATATCAACCAGTTAAAATGTGGTAATGCCTGTAGAATGGATTGGGAGGTAGTATGCCCACATACCAAGGATGAAGAAGTGTTTGTATTTGGGAATCCGCCGTATTTGGGAAGTAGAAGACAAGATGCTGTACAAAAAAGTGAAATGGAATTTATCTTCAAGAAAGATTTTGGCGATTTAGATTATATTGCTTGTTGGTTCTTAAAGGGTGCATATTATGTTAAAGGAACTAAGGCGCAATATGCATTTGTTAGTACAAATTCTATTTGTCAGGGATTACAGGTAGCTTTGTTGTGGAAGAAAGTTTTTGAGCAAAATGTATCTATTCACTTTGCTTATCAGTCCTTCAAATGGACGAATAATGCAAAACACCAAGCTGCTGTTATTTGTGTAATAGTTGGTGTTGCATCTAATGAGTATCTTAAAAAGAGATGGATCTTTAAAGGTGATAATCAATATGTGGTCAATAATGTGTCTCCTCTGTTGATAGATGCTCCTACTGTATTTGTTGAAAGTCAGACAAAGCCAATATCTAAAGGCTTCCCAATTATGAACTTTGGAAATATGCCCGCTGATGGAGGTAAGCTTATATTAGATGATGAGGAGAGAAAAGCGATGCTAAGAGATTATCCTAAAGCTAATAAATTCATCAAGCCATTGATTGGTGCAGAAGAATTTATTAATGGCAAGCATAGATGGTGTTTGTGGCTTTATCGGGAAAATGCAGAAGAATATGAGAAAATTCCTGATATTGTAAAGCGCATAGAAGATTTGAAAGAAATAAGATTGAATTCTTCACGCCCTCAATTGGCTGATGTTCCGCATTTGTTTGCTCAGATTACTCAGCCGATGGATTGTGGATTTATTCTAATTCCATGTCATTCGTCTGAAAATAGAAAATATATTCCAATGGGATACTTTGATGAAGGAAATATAGCACATAATAGTTGTATGGTTATAGGAACAAATGAGATTTATCTCTTTGGCATCCTCACCAGCGAGATGCACATGGTATGGGTTCGTACTGTAGGAGGCAGATTAAAGACTGATTACAGATATTCCGCAGGTCTCTGCTACAACACATTTCCCTTCCCATCCATCTCCGACACCAAGAAGTCCGAGATAGAAGAGGCGGCAACGAATGTGCTTCTGGCTCGTGAAAACTATCCCGAGAAGACGCTTGCAGATCTTTACGACCCGGAAAAGATGCCGGAGGATTTGCGTGCTGCACATGAGGAACTGGATGCCATCGTAGAAAGCTGCTATCCTGGCGCTCCGTTCCCAAATGATGAGGCTCGATTGGAATGTCTCTTCAAACTCTACGAGAAAATGACAGCTGACAAGAAATAATAACCTTTAAAATATTAAACTTATGAAAGTATTATCGGTACAACAGCCTTGGGCAACAATGATTTGCTCTGGTATTAAGGATGTAGAGAATAGAACATGGAAACCGAAAGAAAATCCTGGTAGAATACTCATACATGCCAGCAAGAAGTTTAGTATGAATATGCTAGGTGGAATGCCTTTGGAATGGGCGTCAACTATAAGCAACGATATTCTCTTTGGTAATTTACCACAAGCAAATGAGTTTCCTTATGGTGCTATCATTGGATATGTAACGTTAGACAGAATAGAAACAGAGTCTGATTCTCTTTGGGCTTCGCCTGATGAGTCGCAATATAAGTGGGTGCTCAAAGATGCTTATATGTTCGATAAACCTATAGAAGGCGTTAAGGGTAAACTGCATTTGTTTGATTATCCTATTGATGAAAATAATCTTCCTGCTGTCCATAAGGTTGAAATCAGTATGCCTAAGCGTGAAGGTGATGAACTGGTTGTGCCTTTGGCAAAGGCTAATTGGGATGAATATGCTACGACAAAAGATAATTGCGACGAGCTTTATTTGACTTTAGATATTGCTCCAAACGTAGCAGATGTATTGTGCAAGCCGGATGTATACGACTTGCTCCCTGTACAATCTATTCGCTTGGAATGTGAGGGTAAAAGTCTAAGATTCGAAGTTGATGGTAACTCATCTACCTCTTATTATGATGTAGACGATGATATGAAACATTTGCTCTATGGTTCTATCTTTACAGATGAGCCAATAGAACGACTACTATGTGTTTATTTCTTTGGTAAGAAACTAACTCATGTGAATATAGAACTCGATGAAATAGAAAAGCAGGTAGATGAAGAATTAAAAGAGAATGGTTTCACTCGTGATGATTTCTCTGCCGAGGAACTCAAGGATTTGAAAGATGAAATAAAAGATCGTCTGGAAAATCCTGATGGTTTTATGCTTGATGGCTTTTGGTCTTCGGAAGGACCTGGACTAAGAAGACAATTTGAAAAAGAAATAGGGTTATGGCCTAAGAAATAATTTTATCATGCGCTTATGTCAAAACGAGATAGTTACATATCGCATACTTTAAAAAGAGGCGATTCTGTTTATGTCTATTATTGGGAAGATGACATCATAGTTCGTTTCCAAAATATAGAAGGTAAATTAAAGGCTTTTGTAACCAATCGGGATGGGAAAGTCTTGGAGCAAGATTGGGCTACCAATGAGTATATGCAAAATGCATTAGAAATGGGGGAGTTGATGACTAAAGAAGAGTTTGATAACTTTTCCTATGATGTGGGAGACCAACATTTTGCAACAATAGAAAAACAACTCGAAGCTGGAGAATATTTATGGAATAATAAAAATATAAAGGCTTATGAACAAGATAAATGATAACATCGTTGATATCAAGTATCAGCAAACAGGTAAATCGAGTAATACCAATCAACTCGGTATGCGAGAGATGCAAGCCAAGGCTTACGAAGCCCGCAACCATCGCTTTCTGCTTATCAAGGCGCCACCAGCATCTGGCAAGAGTCGCGCCTTGATGTTCATCGCCCTGGATAAGCTGAATAATCAAGGCATCAAGAAGGTAGTAGTGGCTGTACCGGAAAAGAGTATCGGCCGCTCCTTCCAAAACACCGACCTGATGAAGTATGGCTTCTTCGCCGATTGGAGGGTGGCGCAACAGTATAATCTTTGCGATACTACCGACGAGAAAGAGAAGGCGGTACGCTTTAAAAAATTCTTCCATCAAGATAAAAGCAACATTCTGGTTTGCGCCCATGCCACTCTCCGAAACGGCATGAAGGAAATAAGTGACGAGGAGTTTAATGATTGCCTCTTGGCGATAGATGAGTTTCATCATACAAGTGCTGATGTGAATAGTGGATTGGGCGATATTGTGCGCCGGGTGATGAATAATTCCACCGGTCATATCGTTGCTATGACGGGCAGTTACTTCCGTGGCGATGGCGTTCCGGTATTGAGGGCAGAGGATGAGGCCCGTTTCTTCCCGGTAACCTACAACTATTATCAGCAACTCAACGGTTATCGCTATCTCAAGAACCTCGTCCTGGGCTATCACTTCTATCACGGCAGTTATCTCGACCATATTGCCGAGGTGCTGGATACTACCAAGAAGACCATCATCCATATTCCGAGTGTCAACTCCCGAGCATCCAGCGGTTTGGGTAAATACACGGAGGTGGATGAAATCATCAAGATCATCGGTAAGGTAGAGGAACGGGATTACAACAATGGCGGCATCTATCACATCAGAACCAAGGACGGCAGACTGCTGAAGGTTGCCGATCTGGTGGAAGACCACGCCGAGACTCGCAATCTGGTGCAGGGATATTTGCAGCGAATAAAGAAGCGTGATGATGTAGATATTATCATCGCTCTGGGTACTGCCAAGGAAGGTTTCGACTGGCAATGGTGCGAGGAATGTCTGACCATAGGTGTGCGTGGCTCGCTGACCGAAGTGGTGCAGATTATCGGAAGATGCACCCGTGATTGCGAAGGCAAGGAGACGGCAAAGTTTGTGAACATGATAGGAATGCCTGATGCCAATCAGCCCGATGTGAAGGTGGCGGTGAACGACTTTCTGAAAGCCATTACCGCTTCGCTTCTGATGGAGCAGGTAATGGCGCCTAGTTGGCATTTCAAGACGGTAAAGGATGTGGATAGTGATGAGGGTAGTCCGTTGGATGCCCGTACCCTTGTGATAGAGGGCTTGAAACCTTTGTCGAGCGAGAAGACGAAGATGATTGTAGAGGAGCAGTTGGATGATTTGAAGGCTTCTATCTTGCAAGACGAACTGGTGGTGAAAGCCATCAGCGGAAGTACTACGGCTGAAACCATCACCAAAACGCTCATTCCGAAAGTGATTCGTGAAAAGTATCCGGATTTGAGCGAGAACGAAGTGGAAGAAGTTCGTCAGCGCCTGCTGCTTGATACCCTTGTCAAGGGTGGTGAAGTGGTGGATGATAAGGGAAATCCTATCGACTTCGATGCTTCGGCAAACGATGAGGAGAAGGAGTCGGAAGGCAATCGCCTCATCAAACTGGCAAACCGAATGATTAACATCGACCAGTTGAGCATCAATCTGATTGATTCCATCAACCCTTTCCAGCGTGCTTACGAGGTGCTGTCGAAGAATGTGGATAAGCAGACCCTGAAGATTATCCAGGATACGATGGCTGAACAGAAATTCGATATGACCATCGAACAGGCGATGATGCTGTTCAAGGGCCCCTATAAGCAATGGGTGGCAGAGCATGACGGTCTGCGCCCAGACATCAACGACCCTGATCCGAAGGTAAGGGAACTGGCTGCTGCATTCCAGAAACTCAAGAACCTGAAGATTCGAAAGATGATGGGATTGGAGTATGAGCCGGAAAAGTAACATTCAACATTTAACATTAACATAAATGGATTGGCCAGAAGAATTATTAGAGATATTTGATGACCCCTTGTTGGCGGATGTACGTCCGAAACCGAAGGCACCGACGCCCGATGACAGGCTGGCACAGAAATTGCTTGAAATCAACAGGTGGGTGGCAGAGCATGGTAGCGAACCCACAGCAGATGGTGGCTTGAAAGAAAAGTTGCTTGCTGCATCGCTTAAGGCTCTGCGAACCAAGGCAACAGATAGCCTCAGACAGTATGATGAGTATCAACTGTTGGGGTAGACTATAGTTTTTCACCTTATTATATATATAGTGATATGGATATAGATAAAGAATTAGAAGATATATTCAGCGATCCCTTGATGGATGTTTCCTATCAGGAGGCAAAACTCTTCGATGTGCCTGCCGACATGAAAGGCGTGATGGCTCAGAAGAAGGATGCGCCCGACCATGTGGCGCAAAGAAAACTGTGTGAGAATTTCGCACAGTTTAAGCCGCTCTTCGAACAGGTGCATCAGGATTTGAAGACCGGGAAGCGACAGTTGCAGAGAATCTCGAAGACGACGAGCTTATTGGCTGGACGCTATTATCTTGTAGATGGTCAGATGGTTTTGTTATATGAGATTATTGAGAAGAAAAAGGGTACTAATGGTTTGCCCGATGGCAGAACCCGCTGTATCTATGAAAATGGTACGGAGTCGGATATCTATCTCCAGACGCTTCGCAAGAGTGTGGTGGCAAGTGGCTATGCCATCACCGAAACTCTGGAGGAGACAGATGCCCATTTCTTCAATCCTGAGGATGTGAAGCAGGAAGATCAGGTAACGGGTTATATCTACGTGCTTCGTTCAAAATCAGAGAATCCGGAGATCCGGAATATCAAGGATCTCTATAAGATAGGTTTCTCTACGAATCGGGTGGAGGAGCGTGTAGCTAATGCCGAGCACGAGCCTACTTATCTGATGGCACCTGTAGAGATAGTAAGCACTTACAAGATAGTGAACATGCACTCCCAGAAGTTTGAGGACCTGGTGCATCAGGTGTTGCAGACGGTGAACTTCCGTTTTAAGGTGGCTGATGATAAGGGAGAGATGCATGAGGCTACGGAATGGTATCAGGTTCCGCTGGAAATCATCGACAGTATCATTCAGAAAATCATGAATGGCACTATCATCTACTTTGCCTACAATAAGGAACAGCAATGTCTGGAGCAGCGGATAGAGAAAAAGCCATCGCAGTTAAATCTGTCTGGCTTGAAGGTTTTGACGCTGATTATCGAGAAGGAATATTTCGAGGAGATTGTATCTGGTGTGAAGACCGAGGAGTACCGTTCGTTGAAGCAGACCACGCTTAACAAATATACTTATATTGATGAGGCTGATGGCAAGCGTTATCTCCGTCGTTTCGATGCGATAAGGTTTTATGTGGGTTATCATTCGGATAGGGATAGTGCCGTGGTTCAGGTATTGGATACCACCTATGAGGATGGCTTGGTTACTTATCATCTCGGAAAGGTATTGGAGGTGATAAGGGGAAAGGAAAATAAATAAAATAGTTGAAAACCAATAGTTTAAGGTCATAAAATGTGACCTTAAACGCTATTTCTATGTGTTCTAATATAGAGGTTGTTATACGAAGCTTTTGCCCTTACTGGGCGCATTGCTGACTGCGAGTGTACCCAGGGCGCTGCCCTGGGCTACGAGCTTTTGGGCTTTCAGCCCGTTTCAACCATACAGTTAGAGCTCTTTCCTTTATAGTTTTCTTTTGAATTGTCTAATCAAATATCTAGGGCTTCTTCTCATATCCCATAAATCTACGAAAATGACGAGGTCGTTGGCTTCGTCGTAGCGATAGATAATCTTCCAATTCTCCTTGATAATCGCACTATGGTAAGGGCGGTGGAATCGCTTAAGCAATGGCTCTCTGGGTGAAGAAAGAGGATGAAGCATCAGGCGATGCTTGATGTCATTATACTCATTATGGAATCGCTTTACTGTGGTCTTACCGAATTCTACTAATCCATAGTCGATAACAGTCTTTAATTCCTTTTTGAAATAAAGTGTTAATCTTATGCTAGCCATGGATATTGTGCAATTAGTTCTTTTTCAAATTCTTCTGCATCAATATATTGCCCATTCTCATACTCCGCCTCAATAGCTTCAATCCTAGCCACGGCTTCTTCTTCATTGGCCGGATACCAGCCAACAGGAATCTTATTCCAGTCAATATCTTCTTCTTCTGCACATTCGTCCTCGGGAAGTGCCATGGCGGCATTTCCGTGATAGGCTGGTGCTGACTCTGCTACGAAAGCTGCATCTTTCTGCTCTTCTGGCAATGTATATCTTTTCTCTTTCATAAGCTTGCGTATTTAATCTGCTGCAAATATACGTTTTTTATCTTAATGACGCAAGAAAAAATGGAAAAACTTCTAATTTTAACAAAAATATAGCGCATAATTAGTTGGGGATTCATAAAAAATAGGTAATTTTGCAACCGACAATTGAATACAAAGTTAATATTAAAAATAAAGAACTATGATTAGATTAAATGTATTTTTTGAGAAAAAGGAGGAGGTAAAGGTTGAGGAAATCAACGCTTTGTGTAAGGAGCTGGTAGAGAAGTCCTTGAAGGACCATGGCAATATTGCCTACGACTATTTCACCAGTGGAACTCGCAATGGTGTGATGATGATCTGCGAGACATGGGAGAACGAGGACGTTCTGAAAGCTCACATGGCTTCTGAGCATTTCACTACATTGGTTCCAATGATTGAAGCTCTTACCAAGAACGGCTTGAAACTGGAGCAGTTCACTTTCTAAATTTTTTCAGACATCAGCCAGTGGTGATACATTTTCTTCTTCATCACCGGCTGATGTTCTCATTATTATTATATAGTTCTATTTTACTTCTGTGAGCTTACCCGTTTGGGAATCGATGATATAACCATGCAGATTGACATCCTTTGGTACAAGAGGGTGAGTACGGATGGTATTAATCGTATTTCTTACCGAATCCTCTGTGTCGTGGAATCCCTCCAGCCAATGGTCTAGGTCGATACCGCAAAGTCCGATAGTGTCGATGACATCCTGATGGATGCCGCGCTTGAGCATCAATTCCTTCATCTGCTGTCCGTTCATGTGGCAGGCACCGCAGTTGGAGTGGGCGATGACCATGATTTCCTTTACACCCAGTTCGTAAATGGCAACCAGAAGGCTGCGCATGGCGGAGTCGAATGGACTGATAACCAGTCCACCTGCATTCTTGATGAGCTTGGCATCTCCATTCTTCAATCCCAGTGCTGCCGGCAGAAGCTCTGTCAGGCGGGTATCCATACAGGAAAGGATGGCAAGCTTCTTGTCAGGGTATTTGCTCGTAAGATACTTCTCGTAGCCCTTGTTGGCTACGAATTCCTCGTTATACTTGATAATTTCCTCTATAATCATAGTAGTGCAAATGAAATGTGAAACGATTTTTTTCCTATTTCTCAGGGGTAGGCTTGAGATAAGCCATGAACTTCTCCGGCTGATAGTTGAGAATCAGTTCTTTCGGGAACTCAGCTTTCTCTACCAGCGGCATGATGTTGCTATAGTCGGCAATCATGGTAGAGAAGTGGGCATCACTTCCAAAGATGACAGGTGTCTCGTATTTCTTGGCAAGTTCCAGCAGTTCCAGGTTATTAGGAGCTGCCACCGTTTTGTGGCGGATGGGAGCCATGGAGTGATTGTTGATTTCGAGCAGGGTATGCGTCTCCTTGGAAACCTTCATCAGAGCCTCGAAATCCAGTTCTGCCGTTCCATCTCCAGGATGGGAGATAATCTGCACGAATGGATTGCGCATGGCATTGATGACACCCTGCGTGTTCTCTTCCTTGGTTCCTCCCTGCCAGCAAAGGCTATGAATGCCAGCGATTCGGATATCAAGTATGCGCCAGTAATCCTCATCGAGGTCAATATCGCCCTGGGTATTGAGGATGTTGAGTTCTGCTCCCAGCATCAGCTTGATTCCATAGAGCTGACGGGGAACGCAATGCAGGTTTCTGAAATAGATGGGATCACAGGTGCCCGGGATATGTGGTCCGTGCTCTGTGATTCCCAGTATTTCCAACCCCTTTTCTTTTGCAGCCATGGTCATTTCCTGCAAACTGCTGAAGGCATGACCGGATGCTATTGTATGTGTATGAACGTCTAATAATGTTTTCATACTGCAAAGGTACGGATAAAGTTTGAAAAAGCAAAGATTCTTCGGGCTTTTTCTCTTTTGGGGGTTGTTTTAGGTAGCTGAATAGCAAAAACGGCTGCCAGTTTATAAGAAACTGACAGCCGTAATGGTAATAGGTTTTATTTCGCAAATCCTTTCTTTTTCTTCATTCTCTTACCCACGAAGTTCCAGGAAGGCATCTTCTTCAGGGTACTTCTTACGGGCTGTACATCCCAGAGCAGGAAGATAATCAGCACGGCAATGCCGATGAGACAGGTGACGCCATAGAGATTCCGAATGCTGAGCATCAGAAGATTGGTGGCATCGTAGGGCAAACCGCGCGACATGTTGTCTGCCATCTGATAACGGAGCCCGAAACTGTACAGGCCTGAGCACATAGCCGACATCGGCCCATTGCGGATGATGCCTGCCATCGTCAATCCCATGAAGAAGTGCTGGAACGGCATCAGTTCTTCCAGATACACGGTGAGCATGCAGAAGAAGATGGCATTGCCGAAGCTCCGCAGGAAGCAAGGCAGATAGAGTGCCTCGATGTTGAGTCCCGGGTCGATGAGGAAATACATCATCACAGGATAACATACCATCGTTGCCACGCCTATCGTGAGCAGACGGGTGTATTTCTGACAGACCACCTTGCACCAGAAGAGGCAGAAGAGGCAGCCGGCGATGGCTCCCGTCCATTCCACGAAGTTGAGCACGTTGGTTGTGATGGCACCGAAATGCAGCACGCCACCCGTAAAGGCGGTTTGCAGCACTTTAGGCGTACTGCCCATGAACTCTACGAAGGCGAAGAGGATGAGCAGCGGGATGAGTCGCTTATACTTCCACGCCGCCGGCTCGATGTAAGGGTGACGGATGTGAAACATTCGCTGGATGCAGAAATATCCGGTAAGGATAAAGAGCAATACATCCATCTGCATGATCTTCGAATCGAGCCAGTTGTAGTGCTCGCCATAGGTGAAGAAGAAGATGAACTCCAGCATCCATGCCGACCACAGGATGCAGCCCAGATAGTCGATACTGATGAAGGGCAGGGGTTTCATGAAGCGAAAGTCGTGGGTGGTGACATACACGATGAGTGCCACCAGGAGCAGGGCTCCCGTCATCGCCCAGTTGATGATGCGCCAATCCTGATAGATATAAATCAGGTGTTCGGTGACCCAGGGCGAGAGGAACATGTTTCCCAAAACGATGCAATAGAGCAGGGGGAAGAAGATGGTGAAATCGCGCTTGGAGGTCATCCACAACTGGATGGTGCTCATACATTCGAAGGTTCCGCAGAGCTTGAAGAAGCCTGCGATGTAAGCGAGAATGCACATCAAGGGTACCGAGTCGGTCCACATGATGAGGAAATTACAAACTGCCACTACCAGTGCCGCATTCAGCAGGAGCTGGCGGTTGGTAAAGTGGAACTTCATCTTGAAGAGGAAGGGGAATGGCATCGCCACGCCCACCACGTTGAACATGATGATCATGAGCACGTCTTCTCTCATCAAACTGTACTCGCCCATCACCTGACTCATGGCTCCTCCATAGATTCCGCCCGACATCAGGAAGATGAAGGCGAAGAGGAGATAAATCCATGGCTGTAACCGGCGAGGAATATATCCATTGAACGATGGAACCCGGAAGGGTCCCTGAAGCATTGGAGGTCCTGGCATTTTCTATAATTTATAGTTTATAATTTATAGTTTATAGAACATTCTATTTGATGCGAACCTTGGTCTCTACGTTCAGTCCGGCACGGAGCAGGGCTATCTGTTTCGGGTCATTGTCCTTGGTAAGGGCGATGCGAACAGGCACGCGTTGCTCTACCTTTACGAAGTTGCCGGTGGCATTATCCACAGGAATCATGGAATAGGCATTGCCGGCTGCGGCAGAAAGGGCTTCTACCTTGCCATGGAATATTACACCCGGGATGGCATCGGCGGTGAAATCTACAGTCTTGCCCACGGTGATGCCGTCCATCTGAGTCTCACGATAGTTGGCTACCACCCATACATCGTTGTCATCCACGATGCGGGCGAGCATCTGACCCGGCTGTACCATCTGTCCCTCGTGAATGTCCTTTCTTCCCATCACGCCATCGCAGGTTGCCACGATTACGGTATAGGAAAGATTCAGACGAGCCAGGTTGAGCTGTGCCTCTGCCACGCTCTCTCCAGCACGGGAACCGCCGAGCTGCTGGGTCTGCACATTGCGGACAGAAGCTGCACTTGCCTTGCGGCTGCTTGCCTGCTCATAACGCGCCTTGGCTCCCAGATAGCGGGCATAAGCATTGTCATATTGCTGACGGGTTACCGCATTCTTCTTCATCAAAGCCGCAAAGCGGTCGAAGTCCTGCTTGGCATTCATCATATCCACACGAGCCTCCTCGATGCCGGCAGCCGCTGTCTGCACATTGGTATTGGTGGTGCCCATGCTGGCTGTAACTACCGAAGAACTTGACTTGGATCCACGCAAGCCGGCTTCTGCCAGAGCCACATGCAGACGGAACTCTGCATCCTCGATGATAACAAGGGTATCGCCCTTCTTTACGTGCTGATAGTCGTTGAAACGAATCTCCTTGATGAATCCCGGTACACGGGTATTGATAGGGGTGATATGGCGGTTTACCTGTGCATCATCTGTGTAAGCCACATCGCTGCCATGATAGAAATGGCTGAAGCACCAGCCGATAGCTCCCAGAAAAAGGAGGATAATCACTACATTATATATTCTCTTGATAATCTTCTTGCTCATAATCTCTTGATAATAGTTTTCGATAAAAACTCTTAATTCTGAATTTTAAAATTAAATTTCTCCTGCCACGTACTTCATGCGATAGTAGGCATAGACGATGTTGATGTGGGCATCCACCTCGCTGAGCTCGGCATTGAGCTTGAGGTTGGAGGCATCTACCATATCTGTAACCAAAGCGAGTTGACTGAGATAGCGGGCATTCATCACATCGTAGTTCTGCTGTGCCAGCTCCACGCTCTTTCGCTGCGTTTCCAGTTCTACGTAGGTTTGCTGATACTGCACGTAGGCAGCCTGCACATTATTGTTGAGCTGCTCTGCCTGAACGGCGTGTGCCTCTTTTGCCTGTCGGGTTTCCACGGCTGCCTGCTTGATGCGCTTGTTGCTCTTGAAGAGAGAGCTGAGGCTGTATTTCACGCCAACGCCCACATACCAGACGTTGAGGTTCTTATCAACAGGTGGCAATTCGAAGAGGATAGGTCCATCGAAGTTATCTGCGGCAACGAAAGCTACCTTTGGCAGAAGATCGCTCTTGGCAATCTTTTCTTTCTGTTCGGCGATGCGGATGGCGTTACTGCTCTGCTCCAGGAGTGGGGAGTTCAGGGTTCCTGCTGTCTGCCAGTAAGCCTCGCCTTCCTTGCCGTAGGTCTTGTCGGCGATAGTAGCATCGGGGATGATCTGAATCTCCTGGCTTGTCTGGTTCATCTGGCTTCCATCTTTCTTCAGGTTTCCCTGGTTCATTCCTAGGGTATTGCAAAGCTGATGGTTCAGGATGCTTCGGTTGTTCCTGAGCGCCGTAAGACCGAGTTTGAGACTTTCCATCTGGAGTTCGTATCGGGTGATGTCATTCTTCAGCGCCATGCCGTGCGTCTGTTTCTCCTTGATGTCATCGATGAGCTGGCGGGTCAACTCGATATTCTTTTCATACACCTTGATACGGTTGTCTATCTTATAGAGGTCGAGATATTGCCCCAGGGCGATGAAGCGGATCTGCTGTCGGGTGATTTTCACGCCTACTTCTGCCTGCTGCTTTCCGAGTTCGGCGAGTTTGATACCTGCGTTGATGGCTCCACCGGCGTAAACCACCTGCTGTGCCTGGAAGGCGAAGTTGTTGCCGAAATGTGGGGATTTCAGACCATGAACGTTGCTGAAGTTACGGTCGGTAATCAGTGCATTGCCGATGTAGCTGAATGAGAGGGAAGCATCAAGGTCGGGCAGTTTCTTGCTTTTAGCCGATTCGATGCCGAGATGGGCTGCTTCTACTCCTGATAATGAAGTGCGAAGGCTCTTGCTGTTATCCTCCACCTTCTGGAAGAGCTGGCTGATGGTCATATTTTCTTTCTTGCTGACGGGCAAGGAAGCAGCCGCCCCTTCGGTGGTTTGTGATTGAGCCGAAGCCCAAATAGTTCCTCCTGCAAGCAGAAGGCTTACAAATAAGATTTTCTTAATCATTGATCATAACTTTTTGAATTTCGGGTGCAAAGGTACGGAGTTTTGGGCGAACAATCGCTTTAAATATTTCGCAGCGGATGGACGATTTGGGAATAATAGTTCTTTTATGTCACATATTTTGTGTAATTTTGCAACCGAAATAGGAATAAAGAGACATAATAACTCTATATATAATAAGGTGTAGATGGAATTATCAGAATTAAGCAGTCAGCAGGAAGCAAGCCTTTTCCGCTCTTGTTTGGAGGAATGGCAGGAGGGTCCGCAAGTTTTGACTTACGGAGCAATATTGATTTGCCGGAAGGGAAAGGCGAGGCTGAATGTGAATTATAAGGATTGGGAACTTTATGAGGGGGCGGTGATTACGCTCTTCCCGAATGATGTAGTGGAACTGAAGGTTGAAGGGGATTGCAAATCCCCTGAAACTGAAAACGGGGATTGCAAATCCCCTCAAACAGCGAACAGTTTCCAGGCCGAAATCCTGAAATATAATCCTTCTTTGCTTCGCGAAGCAAGCTTGCAGCTGGAGCAGACGGTGTATTCTTCCTTGCGGGAAGACCGCTGCAGGCAGGATACCCCTGTGGTGACAAACATCATCAATGGGATGTTTGGTTTATTGAAGGTATATTTCGACCAGTCGGAATGTACCTGCATCTCGCAGTTGGTTTTGTGCCAGTTGAAGGCGTTCTTCATCGGTTTTCATGAGTATCTTCAGCGCAATCCGCAATACCGACCAGATGAAGTAAAATCGTATCGCGTAAGAGAACTGTTCAATCGGTTTATGATGCTTCTGGAGAAGGATTACAAGATTTCAAGAGATGTGAACTATTATGCCGAAAAGATGAATATCTCTTCGAAATATCTCACCAACATCGTGAACCAGGTGACGGGGCATACCCCCAAGACCATCATCGATCAATACGTGATTCTGCAGCTCAAGCTGCATCTTAAGCGAAGCACGCAAAGTATCAAGGAGATGGCTTGGGAGTTTCATTTTGCCGACGTCAGTTTCTTCTGCCGGTATTTCAAAAAGCATACAGGTCTGACACCGCAGCAGATAAGGTCGTAATCACAACCTGCAGTTTTGCTTTGATTTCAGCTTCATCTATCTCGCCGATGTGTTCTGGTGAGAGAGCCTTGAGTTCTTCGAGGCATCCCATCTGCATCATCGTGGCGATAGGGAGGAGCTTATGTGCCGCCTTTCCTATGCGGTCGGTAGATAAGGATTCCTCTTCTATGGCTTCTTTCAGATTCGTGAGATGAGCGGCAAGTTCCTGCTTCACGGTATCAAGAATCTCCTTCGCCGCTTCTTCGTCGCCTCCGGCAAAAGCGAGGAGAGAATCAAGCTGAGGCTTGGATTGGGACTCTATTCCCAGGATATCAGACAGTTTCTCCATACTGAATGGCTTGAACAGGCAATCGTCGAAGCCGGCTTTCAGAAGCTGTTCCAGGATGCTTGTATCGTGAGCCGTCATTGCCACCACCATCATGTTGGTATGGTTGATGTGGGCAATCATATCCATGCCGTTCATCTCCGGCATTTCGATATCCATCAGCATCAAGGCAGGCTGTTCGTTATGCAGCGTGGTGAGGGCATCCATCACATGGTTGCAGGCGAAAACCTGCCAGGTGTCGCCTACGATGCGGCGCAACATCTCCTGAAGAAGCTGGAGCTGCAGCTTGTCATCATCCAGAATCAGAATCTTGTGGTTGGTAAATTCCGGCTTCTTCTTTATATCAGTAACCTGATGGCTGCCGGAATTCTGTCCTTCCTTATCTTGAGCAGAATCGGGAGAAGGATCATGCTTAACTTCTGATGGAGCCATTTCCTGAGACTCCTCCATTGGTGCTGGCTCGATAGGGATGGTGATGATGAAGGTAGAACCTTTGCCCAGGGTAGAGTGGAGGATGATTTCTCCACCAAGCAACGAAACCAGTTCCTGGGTGATGGACAATCCCAAACCGGTACCCTCGATGCCCTGGGCGCTCTTCAATCTCGTAAACGCCTGGAACACTTTCTGTTTCTCCTCATCGGTCATTCCCTTTCCCGTATCCTTTACGCTCAGGGTAAGCGTAGGCTTGCCCAGAATTTCTGAAACCTGTGCCTGGATGGTAACGCTGCCCCGGTCAGTATATTTGATGGCGTTGCTTACCAGATTATCCAATATCTGACGAATGCGGAAGGCATCAGCACGGAAGAATTCCATCCCCTTTATTTTGCATTCGAATGAAATCTCCAATCCTTTCTCTTCTGCCCGCAATTTCATTCCCTCTACCGATTCTGCTACCAGTTGTGCCGGTGAGAAAGAGGTAGGCTGAACCTTCATCAGTCCGTTCTCCAACTGATGATAATCGAGCAGGGAGGCAACGAGATGGGATAGATGTGCGGCAGAATTCTTGATGTTCTGGAGGCATTCGATGCCCTGAGGATTGCTGACGTAGTCTTTCATCAGGTCGATGAAGCCCGAGATGGAGGCTGCTGGCGCCTTGATATCGTGGGTGATGGTGAGGAGCAGGCGCTCGCGCTGGTTCATGATACGCTGGATTTCCTCATTGGCAGCCTCCAGGTTTTCCCTGTAGATGCGCTCCTTTCTGGCATCGCGCCAGATAAACCAGATCATGATGACGATGGCAAAGAAGGCTACGATGGCGAGCAGTTCCATCTGCCACAACAGATGCTTTCTTGCTTCCATCGCCTTCTCGATGGCTTCCTGCATGTTGTCTTTCTCACGCTGGTGTACATCGCTCAGATGTTTGGCGGAGCGCAGGGCGAGTTTGGCGCTCACCATCTTCAGGTCTTCCATCTCCTTGTTGATGCTCTGCTTGTGGTCTTGTGTTGCCACTTTCTCCTTTTTGTCTATCTGGTCGAGGATGGTCGCTACGTTTTCCGCCACGTTTACTGGGGTGGTAACAGAATCGATGACAGCCCGGTTGCTGTCCTGTTTTATGCTCAAGGTTTCGGCGTGCTCCTTCTTGAAGGCATCGGCGAGTCGGCGGAAGAATCCCCTTCGGGTCTTCAATACCTCTACCGTGGTCTTCTTCGCCTCGTGGGTTTGAGGCGCCTTGGAGTGAACCAGTATGGAATCCTTTCCCGTATTCAGATTCTTCACCTTATTCTGTAGATAGTTTTGGGTAGGTCTTCCTGCCATGGCATCAGACAGTTGCTTCAGGTTTCTCTGCTCCTCTTTGAGCAGGGAAGAGATGGTACTATCGGCGGCACTCCTTTTCTGGATATACTCGCGCGAAGCTTCATTGATGGCATTGATGCTCTTGGTGTTGCTATACACTAGACTGATTGCCAGAATCATGATAATGGCAATGGCGCTGTATCCGAGAGCTACCTTGAGAGGAATATTGTTCTTGTGCATGAGAAATCATTTAAAATGATGAGCAGACTGATATCTTGCTCAATAGATATTTGTTTGCAAAGTTAATGCAAAAAAATGATATTAGAAAATAAAAGGGCTAAAAACAAGTCAGGAGACCAATGAATTCTATCATTAGTCTCCTGCCTGATTGAAAGCGACGCGTAATTACTAGTGTTATTCTATCAATACTGCGTTAAATTAATATTTAATCGTCTGTAAATCAATAACTTATATTA
>ERZ773188.758-NODE-758-length-39251-cov-7.426549_pt1 | contig 39251 bp, 40 predicted proteins | sample MGYA00581011_ERZ773188 | MGnify/ENA primary metagenome ERZ773188 (study PRJEB29015, sample SAMEA2737798) | human gut metagenome | biome: human gut; feature: human-associated habitat; material: faeces | place: China | collected 2012 ...
GCATGCACGCAGGTCGATCCAGCACAAATACGTTCCTTCCAACGGAGATACCACTGCTCCCGGCAGCTTTTCAGCAAATGTATGTTTCAGATATTCGTAATTAGACCATATCTGTTTCTTCACATCCTGGTACCACTCTTCGCCACCTTCATATGCAGCTTCACATGCCACATATCCGAACGCATTGCCGAACAGCACACGGATGCCATTGGTATATATATCCCATTTCTTGCGCAAGCCTTCATCCGGAATTACTACTAATGAGTTCTGTCCGCCTGCCAAATTGAATGTCTTGGATGGTGCTGTTACCATGATGATATTATCCCAGTATTCATTTCTGCCGAGTGTCGGCACATGATGTACACCTTCTGCCAGCAGATCATGGTGGATCTCATCTGCGATAATAAATACATGGTGCTTCTTGCAGATTGCAATGATCTTATCCAATTCTTCTGCTGTCCACACGCGCCCAACCGGATTATGCGGGGAACACATGATAAATAATTTTGCCTGATTCTCCACTATCTTCTGCTCAAAATCCTCAAAATCAATGGTGTATATTCCATGGTCATTGATTAGTTCTGACGTTACCAATGTGCGGTCATTATTTTCAACCGCGCGGAAGAATGGATAATATACCGGAGTCATAACGATCACCGCATCCTTTTTCTCTGTCATAAACTGAATGATCCAGTTAAATGCAGCGATTACGCCAGGCGAAAACCGGATCCAGTCTTTCTTTACTTCCAGACCGTGATGATTCTTTTCCCAGTTGATGAATGCCTGATAATAGTTATCACGAATGCTCATGTAACCAAATGCACCCATATCTACATACTCATGCAATGCCTTCTGTACACATACCGGCACTTTAAAATCCATATCTGCAACCCACATTGCATGCAGGCCTTCCTCACCAAATGATGGTGTCTGCTCATCCCATTTTTCACAGTCGGTTCCCCGTCTGTCAATATATTCTAATGTACTCATTATTTATCAAACCTTTCGTATCTGAATGTTTCGATTGCTTCTGTATCCATATCTCCACAGAGAATCTCTGCCAGTCTCCAGGAAAGCTCCGGTGACGAAGAAAATGCGCTGTGCATCTCATAGATCCACAGGTTCTCGTATCTGCCAGTCTGTCCCACGATCGGCAGACCATCTTCCGGCAATACACGAAGTCCGGAATAGGTGCGGATTACCTTCACACTGCGAAGCTTCGGTGCCAGGAATCCGATATCATCACACACTTCCTGTAACTCATCGTAATACACCCGGTTATCGGATGTGCCACTTTCCACTATGCGGAAATTTGCGCCCATCAGAAGGTTGCCTTCTGCGGACTGCCGCATCTCTGCATAAGTAGAGTGCAGTACCTTTGGCAGTTTTTCCGACACCATGATCAGTCCTCTGGTATTGTGGATATGCGGATCAAAGCCCAGTTCTTTACCAATGCGGAAATTACCATTTCCTGCGGTCGAAATGATCTGTCCGGCTTCGTAGTCACCCTTATTGGTATGAATTGTCGTAATCCGGTGATTCTTAACCTCAAATCCACGTACTTCAGTAAATGTATGCACCTGTGCCCCATTTCTCTTTGCGGCCTGGATATATGCATTCACCAGTAAAAATGGATTCAGGTTGCCGCCTTCTGCACAGTATACGCCACCACAGAATGCCTCCGGATTCAGGATCGGTTCCCGCTCGCAGATTTCTTCCGGTGTCAGCCACTGCAGCGTCTTACCATTTTCCCTATTTACTTCAATCGTTGCTTTCATGCCGTCCATCTTCTCCGGTGCCCGGCACAGCATCGTAGAACCGGTGATCTGCAGTCCGATATCAGCTCCCAGTTCTTCCTCAAGTGCAAGAAAACGTTCATAACCCTTCCACGCTAACTGGTTATATACCGCCGGAGTCTTTGGACTCGGAAGCACCAGTGCGGCTGTCGTAGACGATACGCCGTCACAGATTTCGCCTCGTTCCAGTACGATCACATCTCTTCCCTTTTTCGTCAGGTAGTAGGCGAGGCTTGATCCCAGAACCCCCGCTCCTATGATTATATAATCTGCTTTCTTCTGCATAGCCTACTCCTTCTCACTCATCATATTCTCAATACTGATCGGGCGGACCGGCGGTCTCATAGAAGAACATTCATTGCCTTCCGGTGCCCTTCCGAGTTCCTGATTCAATATCTGTGTGATCAGCGTCCGGCAGGTACGCCCCTGGCAGAGCCCTTTGCCGGCTCTGGTCACGCGCTTAATTCCATCCAGCGTCGTTGCGCCGTCCCGGATTGCCTGTTTGATCTCTCCGTATGTGATCTCCTCACACCGGCAAATGATTACATGATCTTCCATCTATCTGTCCTCCCTGAATCGAAATCCGCGCACGGTATCTTCTTTTCCAAGTGGCACTTTCAATGTCACTACCGTTGTGTGGTCAAAATTCTTTGCTATCATTACCTTCAAAATCTCGCCCTGACATACCGTCTGTCCTTCCCGGTCGGTTCCATCCACGATCATGCCTTTTTCCGGTAATGGTAACATTTCATACGGAAATGACACCACTCCATAATCCTGTTCCTGTCCCACTACAAAGATTGCCTGTCCGGAACATCTTGCCACACAGATGCCGCATCCCACACACAACTCCGGCTTCAGCTGCGGAATGTGATGAATTCCGCCTTCGATCACGATCGCATGATGTGGGCAGGCACTCATACAGGGATTGCATGGAATCTCTTCGCAGCACTCGATCACTGCTATTGGTCTTGATTCTTTCTTTTCCATTCTTCATATCTCCTGACTATTTCCTGATTGCCTGCGCGTCTGCCTTCGCCACCCTTACCGCTGCGAAGTGCTAACAGGCTCTCTCTGATTTCCTGCATTCTGCTCTGCTGTTCTTCTTCCGTCAGATGTCCGGTTGCTCCTGCGATACAGACGCCTGCAAGCTTGCCTTCCTCCATTGCACTGCTGGCTTCCTCAATACCCGAAGAATCTCCGGCTACATAGACATCCGGATCACTCGTCTGCATATATTCGTTATGAAGCGGGATAAATCCTCCCATTTTCGGAAGAAATGTCATCTCCACTCCTGCCATTTTCAGCAACTCGATTGAAGGTGTCAGACCGACTGCCACGCAGACCGTATCCGCATCCAACAGCTCTTCTGTTCCTTCAATGATCTGAAAATGCTCATCAACTTTGGCAATCTCTACTTTTTCCACAGAAGATTCGCCCAGTACCCTTTTTACGGTATGGGAAGTCAAAATCTTCACACCCTGACGTTTCAGCTTATTCGCATGTACGCTGTAACCATTGACTGCCGGAGCAGCCTCAATCACAGCCTCTACTTTACCGCCTGCCTGCAGGATCTGATAAGCAACAACCAGTCCCACATTACCGGAACCAATCATTATAACCTTCTGTCCCGGAAGCACATAATTGACATTCATCATCGTCTGAAATGCACCTGCACCCATCACGCCCGGCTTGTCCCATCCGTCAAATGCCAGTGCTTTCTCAGTCGCTCCTGTCGCGATCAGCACCTTTTTTGCTTTTACGCGCACACTGTGGCCATCAATGATCACGCCCAGCTCAGCATCTGGGAAAATGCCATATACCACCGCATTCAGATGGATCTCTACGCCAGCCTCTTCACAATCTGCCAGCAATTTACTTCCAATATGGATTCCACGCACACCTGCGCCATGTCTGGAAGATCCAAAAAACTTATGTATCTGTTTAAACAGCTGACCGCCCGGCCGCTCATTTTCATCAAAAATCGCGACCTCACCGCCTGCTTTTGCAATCTCATACGCCGCAGACAGTCCCGCCGGACCTGCTCCGACGATGGCAACCTCTGTCTCTATCTCTCTTGTTATTCCCATGTTCCCAGTCCATCCTGTATCATAATCTGCATACCATCTTCTACCGGAGTCACGCAGCTGCGCACATTCGGCACGCCGTTAATCGTCAGCGCACAGTCTGTACATCTTCCGATCGCACAGAAAATGCCTCTCGGTCTGTGGTATTTTGGAGTTTTCCGAAATGTCTTATATCCGGCTGCCAGAAGTGCTGCTGCCACCACTTCTCCTTTTACTGCTTCTATCGGTTCTCCATTCACATATATCGTTACCTTTTCCCGATTCTCCGGAATATCAAGAATCGGATGTCTCTCTATTCTCATGTTATCGCTCCTCGAACACGAACTCGCAGTCTGCCAGCCGCACTCTTACTTCATCCATAATTTCTTTTTCAATTTCTGCTGTCGGTGCATGGAACGTCAGCGAGAATCGTACATAATGTCCCGCATCATCCCACGGTACGACAGATATCATTTTTTCACGGATCATATACTGTGAAAAATCTTCTGCTATCGCAAATGTCGTTCCATCTGCCATTCCTGTCGGAGCTTTTACATACAGATAAAAAGTCCCCCTGGACGGCGTTACACAGAATCCCTTTTCCGCAAGCAGCTCACACAGGAGTTTCTGTCTTCTTTTATACACTGTATTCATCTGTTCCGTTAATTCCGGATGTGCCAGTGCATAGCTTCCTGCCAGCTGGATTGGCTTAAACTGTCCGGCATCAAAATTATCTTTGACCGTAGCAAGTGCCGTAATAATCTTCGCATTACCCACTGCAAATCCCAGCCTCCATCCGGTCATATTGTAAGACTTGCTGAGCGAATGAATTTCCACCGCAATATCCTTTGCCCCATCAATGCTCAGAATACTAAGCGGCTTCTGACCGTCCAGACAGATTGCCGCATAAGCTGCATCCTGTACGATGATAATATGATTCTTCTTCGCAAATGCAACCAACTTCTCAAAAAATTCTCTGGTTGCCGCCTGTCCGGTCGGATTATTTGGATAATTTACATAGATTAGTTTCGCACGCTTGCAGATATTCTCCGGAATCGCATCCAGATCCGGATAGAAATCATGTTCCTCTTTTAATGGAAGTTCGTATTTCTCACCACCAAGCCACTCCGTAATCGTACCCATTACCGGATATCCCGGCACTGTGATCAGTGTCACGTCGCCCGGATTGATAAATGCCTGCGGCAGGATCGTAAGTCCCGCCTTGGATCCGATCATATGAAGGGTCTCTGTCTCGTAATCAATACCTTTTACTCCAAAAACCTGATCCATGTATTTTGCTGCAGCCTTCTTAAATTCATCAATACCATTATCCGCATAACCACGGTTCTCCCATTTAGCGGATTCTTCCGACAACACGCGAATGATCTCTCCGTCTGCCATATAGTCCGGCTGTCCGACGCCCAGATCAATCAGTTCCATATCCGGATGAAGCTTTGCAGCCTCGCGCTTGCTTCTTTTTATCTTCTCAAACTTATAGATTACATCTGACATTCCGAACCGGCTGCCACCAATCCGTTCTGCAAACATCTCCTGAATATAATCCATCGCACATCCTCCCTCTTCATTACTTATATCTGTGCCAGAAAAGGAGACTACACCAAAGGTGCAATCTCCTATTCATTTCTGCTTGTCCAACTAATTACTGTAAGTCTTCCGGAATGATCCAGCTGTAATCAGCCTGATGTTCTTTCATATAATCCTTGAATTCATCAGATTTGTAAGCTGCCTCAATGTCTTTTACCCACTGAGCGTCCTTGTCTTCCTCACGGACTGCAAGGCGGATCTCTCCATCTTTAGAAATAGACTTTTCACAGATAAATGCCTCTTTTGCATCCAGTTTTGCATTTACCAGGTTAGATCCTGTAACCAATCCAAAATCTACATCATCCAGCACAGTCGGGATCGTAGATGTATCCATCTCATTCCACTCAATATCGTAATCAGATCCTGTAATGTCGTCATATCCCACTTCATCACGGCTCTTGCTGTCATCCAGTGTGATCAGTCCTGCATCTGCACACAGTGACAGAGATCTTGGAAGGTTAGATCCATCATTCGGATCTGCAATTTCAAGCTTAGCACCTATTTAGATTTCATCCATTTATTTGTAGTTATTAGAGAACAGATAGTACGGAAGAGTTGGCAGATGAAGATCTGTCGCATATAACTTAGCTCCGTCGTAATCTGAAGAATATCCTTCATTAAATGTATCCACATATGGTCCATGCTGCTCTACATTAAAGTCAATATCTCCGTCCATGATACCGATATCATTCTGGATAACATCATCTACATCAACTTTCTCAAATGAATATCCCTGATCTTCAAGGATCGGCATAACCGCATCTTCAAATAATGGTGTGTAAACTCCATAAGAACTTCCGTAAGTCAGTTCTTTTTTGTCTTCCGTAGCTTCCTTTTTGTCATCCTTGCTGTCTGATGAGCTGTTGCTTCCGCATCCAACTACCATTGCAGAAACCACCGTAACTGCCAACAGTGCTGAAAGAATTCTTTTTTTCATAATATTTTGTCCTCCTATTGTTCTAAATCTTGTATGCAAAATCAGTCATTAGTGGTTCCTGATTTTATCCGATAATTTGTTACCGATCGTCTGCATTACCTGTACAAATACAATCAATACGATAACCGCGAATGTCATAAGCGGTCGATTAAATCTGCGATATCCATAGCTGATAGCCAGATCACCGATACCACCTCCGCCGATAGCACCTGCCATTGCTGTAGCTCCCAGAAGACCTACAATAGCAGTTGTAGCTGACAGAATGATCGATCCCAATGATTCCGGAAACAGAAAATAACGGATAATCTGTCCATTCGTCGCTCCCATTGCTTGTGCCGCTTCGATAATTCCATGATCCACATCCAGAAATGAATTCTCAAAAAGTCTTACCATCATCGGCACAATATAAAATACCAGTGGTACAATTGCTGCCTTTGTTCCGATACGCGTTCCAACGATCATCTTAGTCAATGGTCCAATATACACCAGAAGGATAATAAATGGAATGCTTCGAACAATATTGGTAACTGTATCTAATACTGCAAATATCACACGATTCTCCATCAGACCGCCGGTTCTTGTTAAAATCAGGATCAATGCAATAATCATAGCAATCACGGCTCCGATCACAGCCGATGTTACCAGCATCTGGAGTGTCTCTGTCAGAGATTCTATAAGCTGATCACTTCCAATTCCTAAAAAATCTAACATTCGTATTCCTTCCTTTCCAGCAGTACCTGATATGGTGTCATTGTCTCTGCTACTTTTTCCGCAATATCTTCCTTCGTATCTATCAATACGATCAGAATATTCAGAGTATGTTCCTGAAGCAGGCTGGTTGTCACATATGCGATCCGCACATTTTTGCCAAATGTCTTTTCCAGACTCTCTACGATTTCTACGGTCTGATTAGCTCCCCAGTACTTGATACTCCAGATCTGTGAAGTCTCCGGTGAATACTGAAGATTTTTCAGAATGCCTTCCGGTACATCCTCCTTCACAACCATATTGATAAAGTCCTTAGTAATTGCCTGCTGCGGTGCGCTGAATACATCCTGCACCTTGCCGGTCTCAATTACAGATCCTTTTTCCATAACTGCTACATGATCACAGATCTTCTCGATTACATGCATCTCATGTGTAATGATTACGATCGTAATTCCCAGATCATCATTAATCTTCTTCAGCAGATCAAGGATCGAATCCGTTGTTTTCGGATCCAGTGCGCTGGTTGCCTCATCACAGAGCAGAATCTTCGGATTCATTGCCAGTGCTCTTGCAATACCTACACGCTGCTTCTGTCCACCGGATAACTGATCCGGATAAGACTGTAATTTATCCGACAGTTCCACGAATGCGAGCATCTCCTTTACCCGCTTATCGATCATCTGCTTATCTTCTTTGTTCAAAATTAATGGCATTGCCACATTTTCATATACCGTTTTGGAATTCAACAGATTGAACTGCTGGAATACCATACCGATCTGTTTCCGCATCGCCCGCAATTCTTTTTTATTTAATTTTCCCGGATCATTGCCATCTACTAACACCTGTCCGCTGCTTGGTTTCTCCAGACCATTGATCATACGAACCAAAGTAGACTTACCTGCTCCTGAAAATCCTACGATACCGAAAATCTCTCCATCATCAATCTGAAAACTCACATCATTCAGCGCATGAACTGAATTCTTCTTCGTAAGGAAATGTTTGGTTATATTCTTAAACTCTATCATATGTGCATCCTCTCTCTATAGCTTCATAAATAGATTTCATATAAACCTACTTTTTTGATATGTTTTATATTCTATCATCAGATTCTTTTTGCGTGAAATTGTTTTTCTTTATAATCACTTATAGTTTTAGACTATACCAAAAATTTCATCTAAAAGAAAAGAGACGAACCACCCTAACGGTCATTCGTCTCTTTTACTCTCATCCTGTAAACGTCTATAAAATTATAAATGTAATACTCGGTCTTTGATCTCCTGGGTTCTTCCCTGATTCCAGAACTGGGTTCCGATATATCCGCAGGTTCTTCTCGCTACAAAGAGCTTATCCTGATCCCGGTTGCCACAGTTCGGGCATTCCCATACCAGCTTTCCGGTCTCGTCCTCGATGATCTTAATCTCTCCGTCATAGCCGCAGACTTCACAGAAATCACTCTTGGTATTCAGCTCTGCATACATGATATTCTCATAAATGTACTGTAATACGGAAAGTACCGCCGGAATATTGGTCTGCATATTCGGTACTTCGATATAGCTGATCGCCCCACCCGGTGAAAGCTTCTGAAATTCCGATTCAAATTTCAATTTGCTGAACGCATCAATTTTTTCGGTAACATGTACATGATAACTGTTGGTAATATAGTTCTTATCTGTAACGCCCGGAATGATTCCGAAACGCTTCTGCAGACATTTCGCGAACTTGTATGTGGTAGATTCCATCGGTGTGCCGTATACGGAATAGCTGATATTTTCTGCTTCTTTCCATTCTTTACATTTATCATTCAGGCGCTGCATAACTGCCAGTGCAAATGGCTTCGCCTCCGGATCTGTATGGGATTTGCCAAGCATCCGCATACACATCTCATAAAGTCCTGCATAGCCAAGAGAAATGGTGGAATATCCGTCAAATAACAGCTTGTCAATCGTCTCACCCTTTTTCAGACGGGCAAGTGCCCCGTTCTGCCACAGGATCGGTGCAACATCTGAAACGGTTCCGAGAAGGCGTTCATGTCTGCACCGAAGTGCTCTGTGACAAAGCTCCAGTCTCTCATCCAGGATTTCCCAGAAACGTTCCATATTGCCCTCTGCTGAACATGCCACGTCAACCAGGTTGATCGTTACAACCCCCTGATTGAAACGTCCATAGAACTTATGACTTCCGTCTGCATTTCTCTGAGAATCTTCTACGGTAAGGAATGAGCGGCACCCCATGCACGGATAAACATCTCCGTTTTTCAGTTCTTTCATGATCTTTGCAGAAATATAATCCGGCACCATACGCTTTGCCGTACATTTTGCAGCCAGCTCAGTCAGATACCAGTATTTGGAATCCTCGGTAATATTATCTTCATCCAGTACATAAATCAGCTTCGGGAACGCCGGTGTGATCCATACACCCTTTTCATTCTTAACACCCTGCATACGCTGCTTCATCACTTCTTCGATGATCATCGCAAGGTCATCCCTGGTTCTTCCTTCCGGAACCTCATCCAGATACATGAATACCGTTACGAAAGGTGCCTGTCCGTTACAGGTCATCAATGTGATCAGCTGATACTGGATCGTCTGGATTCCGCTCTGTACTTCGGTACGAAGCCTTCTCTCTGTGATCTTGTCGATGATCGCATCATCCAGAACCTCTCCGGATTCTATTCTTTCTTCAATGACACTCTTGCGGAGCTTCTGACGGCTTACATCTACGAATGGTGCAAGATGTGACAGCGTAAATGACTGTCCGCCATACTGGTTACTTGCAACCTGTGCAACGATCTGTGTGGTCACATTACACGCGGTAAAGAAACTATGTGGTTTCTCGATCATTGTCTCGCTGATGACAGTTCCGTTCTGGAGCATATCCTCCAGGTTGATCAGATCACAGTTGTGCTCTTTCTGCGCAAAATAGTCCATATCATGAAAATGAATGATTCCTTCTTCATGTGCACGGACGATTTCCTCCGGAAGAAGGACTCTCTTGGTAAGGTCCTTGCTGACCTCTCCTGCCATGTAATCTCTCTGTGTAGAATTGATCACAGGATTCTTATTGGAGTTCTCCTGCTTTACTTCCTCGTTCATATGATCGATCAATGCAAGAATTCCGTTATCCGTTGTATTCGACTTTCTGGTTAATTCTCTCTTATAGCGATAGCGGACATACTTCTGGGCAACCTCATAACCACGCATCTCCATAATGCCGGTCTCAACCATATCCTGGATGTCCTCCACATTCACTGCATGCGTAAATTCCTCTGCCTGCTGTGCAATCTTCTCCGCAATTGCAATGATCTGAAAGTCATTCATCCTGTGGATGTTCTCAACCTCTTCATTCGCTTTTTTGATCGCATTCACAATCTTCTCCAGCCGGAAGTCTACTTCCTCACCGTTTCTTTTGATTACTCTCGTCTTTACTTCCAAATCCATCCCAACTTTCTCCTAACTTTGTTCCATCGCCCCACAAAATATAGTGTCACTTTTAAGTTTCTCCACTATATTTTGCGCTCTGTAGTATATGATACCCCATATTCACGAAAATGAAAAGGGGGATTTTTGTTTTTTTTATGTTATTTTTTTATCTTGCCATTTTCCAGATTCGGTCTTAAGAATTCTTCTTTCGCATACTCCCAGATCGCTTCTGAGCCTTTTGCCGTATTCCGGTTACGGTTCAGGATCTGTTCAATATGAACATCGTGTTCCTCCCACGCTTTGCCGTCTGTAGCCGCATTTAACATGATCGGCTGGATATTGTCCATCGTCCGGGCAAACTTCGACTCAGCAGTCTCCTGTGCCTCAAATTCCTCCCAGAGCGCCCGAAATTCCTTTCCCTGCTTTTCCGGAAGAAGTCCGAAAATCCGGTCCGCAGCCTTCACTTCCCGTTCCCTCTGCGTCTTCTTCGCATCTTCATCATAGGCATAGGTATCCCCCGCATCAATTTCTACAATATCATGGATCAAAAGCATCGTCACTGTCTTAAGAACATCGATCTTCTCATTGGCATATCCCGCAAGCAGAACCGTCATGATTGCCATATGCCACGCATGCTCCGCGTCATTCTCCTTACGCACCCCATCCGTCAGATATGTCTGCCTTCCAATAAATTTTTCCTTATCAATCTCCCGAAAGAAATTAAATAATTGCGTAAGCTCTTCTTTTTCCACGTTTTTGCTCCTTCTATGATGAAATACACTCTATTTGAACACCTCAAAATCCTTTTTCTCAGTACACGCACACTGTTATATATTCTACCACAAACTACCCTGTATCGGAACTTTTATTTTGTAAAAGATTGTACCATTTTTCCCAATAAATTTTGTCAAAAATTCCGTATTGAAAAAGCGCGCAATCTGTAGTAGATTACGCGCTTCCACATAAATTTGTTTCCTATTTACCATTTTTTTCGCTTCGACACCTTCAACCGGTTCATCGCCCTTGAAAGCGAAGCCTGTGTCCGGTAATATTCCTGTATACTCTGTTTCTGGCGAAGCTTTTCTTCTGCATACTCCATCTGCTCCTGGGCAAGTCTGGCATCGATATCCTCCGGTTTCTCTGCCGTCTGCACCAGCATCGTCACACGGTTGTTAACGATCTCAAGGAATCCGGCTCCGACCGCAAGGTTCACCCATTCGCCTTCTTCAAACTGAAGCATTGCCTCACCGATCACCACAGCGATCACCATATTTTCATGGTGCGGAAGAATTTCCATTCCACCGCCGTCCGGTACCGGCACGATCATCTTTCTGCAACGTCCTTCATAGAATACCCGGTCACTGGAAATGATTTTAAGTCCAAATGTATCCATACCTGGCACCTCTATTCTGCTTTTTCAGCCTTTGCCTTCTCGATGACTTCATCAATCGTTCCTACATTGAAGAATGCATTTTCCGGATACTCATCCATTTCTCCGTCGAGGATCATCTTAAATCCTCGGATCGTCTCTTTCAGAGGTACATATTTTCCCGGAACTCCGGTAAATGTCTCTGCAACGAAGAATGGCTGGGAGAGGAATTTCTGAATCTTTCTTGCTCTCATAACCGTTGCCTTGTCTTCATCGGAAAGCTCTTCCATACCAAGAATTGCGATGATATCCTGCAGCTCTTTGTATTTCTGCAGAACCTCTGTTACACGGTTTGCAACTTCATAATGTTCTTCTCCGACAATATCCGCCTCCAGAATACGGGAGTTAGATTCCAGTGGATCAACTGCCGGGTAAATACCCTGTTCTACAACCTTACGGGAGAGTACGGTTGTTGCATCCAGATGAGCAAATGTAGTTGCCGGAGCCGGGTCTGTCAGGTCATCGGCAGGGACATAGACAGCCTGTACGGATGTGACAGAACCATTCTTTGTAGATGCGATCCGCTCCTGCAGTTCACCCATTTCAGTTGCCAGTGTCGGCTGATAACCTACGGCTGATGGCATACGTCCAAGAAGTGCGGATACTTCGGAACCTGCCTGTGTAAAACGGAAAATATTATCAATGAAAAGAAGCACATTCTGATGTTCTTTATCACGGAAATATTCAGCCATCGTAAGTCCTGTCTCAGCGACACGCATACGTGCTCCAGGTGGTTCGTTCATCTGACCAAACACTAAGGCTGTCTTATCCAGAACTCCGGATGCTTTCATTTCTGTCCAGAGGTCGTTACCTTCACGGGAACGTTCTCCAACACCGGTAAAGATGGAATATCCGCCGTGCTCTGTGGCTACGTTACGGATCAGTTCCTGGATCAGTACAGTCTTACCTACACCGGCACCGCCGAACAGACCGATCTTACCACCTTTTGCATAAGGTGCAAGCAGGTCGATAACCTTGATCCCGGTTTCCAGGATTTCTACAACCGGGCTCTGGTCTTCAAATGATGGCGGATCTCTGTGGATCACCCAGTGTTCGGTATCTTCTTTGATTTCTTCGCCATTATCGATGGTTTCTCCAAGTACGTTGAACAGACGTCCAAGGGTCTGCTCTCCAACCGGTACTTTAATTCCAGAACCGGTAGCGGTTACTTCCATGTCCTTGCAAAGTCCTTCACTTGCTGCCAGCATCAGACAACGAACCTCATCATTTCCCAGATGCTGCGCAACTTCCATAATACAGGTTTTTCCGTTGTTCTCCACCTGCAGGGCATCTTTGATGCGCGGCAGATTTCCGTCTTCAAATACAACGTCAACAACTGGTCCCATGACCTGTACAATACGTCCTTTATTCATACCTGTTTTCACTTCCTTTTCCGTTTCTGGGCTTTGGCGCCTGCACAAACCTCAGTAATTTCCTGTGTGATCGCAGCCTGCCTTGCCCTGTTATATATAATAGAAAGATCTTTGATGATTTCCTGCGCGCTGTCTGTTGCTGATTGCATTGCTGTCATTCGCGCATTGTGTTCGCTTGCATATGCCTCTACCAGACATCCATAGATCATACCAACCACGTAGTTTGGTACGATGCTGTCCAGAACCGCCTCTGCTGATGGATAAAGCGCAATCGCCTCTCTATGGATGTTAAGCGGCATTTTCATTTCATTAAATAAAGATCTCTCAAGCGGCAGGATCTTCATTTTTTCAACCGTTGTCAGCATCGAATTTTCCATTCTGGTGTAAACGATGTAGACCTCGTCCAGTTCACCTCTCTCATACTGGGAAAGAATCACTTCCGCGATATCTCTTGCCCTGTGCATGGTCGGTTTCTGCACAGTATAGAGGAAATTGGTGTCAATTTCCACACCCTTATTCGCATAATAGTGTCTGCCAAGCTCACCGACTACGAACAGCTTATGCTCTCCCGGCTCCTCCAGGATCTCATCCTCCACCTCGACAATGTTGTGGTTGTAAGCTCCTGCAAGTCCTTTATCCGCAGTAATGACAATGGAACCTATCTTTCGTTTCTCTTTTGGAATCTCTTCCCGCACATCAAAATACCGGTGCTCGATCTCAGGAATATGCCTCAGGATTCTGGAAATCTCTCCCTGAAGTCCGTAAAAGTACGGCTCTGAATCTGTCAGCTTTTTCTTCGCCTGTCTCATCTTGGTAGACGAGATCATATACATGGCGTTCGTGATCTTCATCGTATCTTTGACGCTGTTGATTCGAGTCTGTATTTCTCTGATATTTGCCATATTAACACCTGCTGTCTTTGAATTCCTTCGCTGTTTCCACAATCTTTGCAGCCAGTTCATCGGACAGAGCCTTTGTCTGCTCAATCTCTTCACTGATTTCCGGATGAACTGTTGCAAAATAATTCAGCATATCCATCTGGAATTTCTTAACCTCTTTTACCGGAATTCCCAGAAGCACTTTATTTCGTGCTGCGCAGAGGGTGATGACCATCTCATGCATGGACATTGGATGTCCGAGTGGCTGTTTCAGAAGTTCCATCAGACCAGATCCATATTCCAGCTGTTCCTTTGTTGCTGCATCCAGATCGGAACTGAACTGTGTGAATACTTCCATCTCACGATACTGTGCAAGATCGATACGGATACTTCCGGCTGCCTTCTTCATTGCCTTTGTCTGTGCTGCACCACCAACACGGGATACGGAAAGACCTACGTTAACCGCCGGTCTCATTCCTGAGAAGAACAGATCACTTTCCAGGAAGATCTGTCCATCTGTAATGGAAATGACGTTGGTCGGAATGTATGCAGATACATCTCCTGCCTGTGTCTCGATGATTGGAAGTGCTGTGATCGAACCGCCTCCCATTTCATCACTTAAACGGCTTGATCTCTCAAGCAGTCTTGAATGCAGATAGAAAACATCTCCAGGATAAGCTTCACGTCCCGGTGAACGTCCAAGAAGCAGGGACAGCGCACGGTATGCAACTGCGTGCTTTGAAAGATCATCGTAAACGATCAGGACATCTTTTCCTTTATGCATGAAATGTTCTGCGATCGCGGTTCCTGCATATGGTGCAATATACTGAAGCGGTGCACAGTCACTTGCTGTTGATGCTACTACGATGGTGTAATCCATTGCGCCGCCGTTTTTAAAAGTATTGACAACCTTTGCGATCGTTGATGCTTTCTGACCGATTGCTACATAGATACAGATGACATCCTTACCCTTCTGATTCAAAATCGTGTCTGTAGCAATGGAAGTTTTTCCTGTCTGACGGTCTCCAATGATCAACTCTCTCTGTCCACGTCCGATCGGGAACATAGAATCGATAGAAAGGATTCCTGTTTCCATTGGAACGCCGACGGATTTACGGTCTACAATTCCTGGTGCTTCATTTTCAATCGGTCTGTAATCTTCTGCTTCGATTTCTCCCGCTCCATCAATCGGAGCTCCAAGTGCATTTACGACACGTCCGATAAATTTATCGCCAACCGGTACTCCGGCTTTCTTTTTGGTACGCATCACTTTCGTACCTTCTTTGATCTCTACATCTGATCCGAACAGGATGCAGCCGATCGTATCTTTCTGAATGTCCTGAACCATACCTTTCAGTCCATTTTCAAATGTCACGATTTCTCCGTACATTGCATGCTCTATTCCATAGATATTTGCAATTCCGTCACCGACAGAGACAACCGTACCGACCTCGCTGTCTTTACTGATCTGATCAAAGTTCTCTATTTCATTTTTCAGAATAGAAATAATTTCATCTGAGCTAATTGAACTCACTTTGTTCACCTCCAGGTCAATTTTTGCTCTAATCTCGATAATCTTCCTTTCAGACTCCAGTCATATTCATCATCACCGGTCTTTAAGATAAATCCGCCAAGTAATGCCGGATCTTTGACTATCTCAATCTTCACATCTGTCTTATGGTACTTCTCACAAAGAAATTCTCTGATTTTCTCAAGTCGCTTTTCATCTGGTGCTTCCACACAGGTAAGCGTTGCCATCTGGATTCCTTCCTGCATTTTACAGTATCTGTCATAAGCAAAAAGAATCTGACTGATCTCGCTCATTCTCTGATTACGGCATACAACCTTGAGAAAATTTTTTATTTCTTCCGGGAAAATCTTGTCGATCGAACTTAATTTTTCCCGCATCGGTACCACCGGACTTGCAAATGTTTCTTCAAGCACCGGTACTTCTTCAAAAAGCCTTTCAGTCTCTCCTACCGCTTCTTTTGAAATTCCAAGCTCATATAAAACATGTGCATACTGTTTTGCCGAAGGGCTACAGCAATACTCTTTATTTAACCTCTTCATTGACATGAGCATCACCTGCACCTTTCAGAAACTGATCATATATATCCTGATTTCCTTTTGTGTCATCCACAATCTTACGTGCTGCCTGCATTGCCAGTCCTGCGATCTCACTTTGCAGATCATTCATGGTCTGTTTGCGTTCATTTTCAATCGTCTTTCTGGCATCTTTCAGGATTCCTACGGCTTCCGTATTGGCTTCCTGAAGGATACGCTCTGATTCTCCGGCTGCAGTTTTCTTAGCTTTTTCCACGATCTGAATGGATTCTGCCTTTGCTCCTTCCAGAGCCTTTTCATATTCCGCTTTCAGTCTCGCCGCTTCTTCCTGACTATCACTGGCATTCTTCAGTCCGTCAGCAATCATTTTTTCACGTTTTTCCATAATTCCCATTACTGGTTTGAATAAGAATTTTTTCAGCAAAAGATAAAAGACAATCAGGTTGATGATCGTAAAGAGAAGGCTTACATTAAACTGTATCACCTGTCCCACCTGCCTTTCTTCATTTTACTTTTCTTATTTCAGCATCAAGATGATAAGAAGTCCGATAATGAAACCGTAAATAGCGGTTGCCTCTGCAAGTGCACAACCAAGGATCAGGTTCTTGCTGATCTTGCTTTCTGCTTCCGGCTGTCTTGCGATCGCATCTACTGCTTTACCTGTTGCAAGGCTGATTCCAAGTCCTGCTCCTAAACCTGTTAAAACTGCTACTGCTGCTCCAATTGCTACTAACATAATCTTAATCTCCTTTTTTCTTATAGATTTGTGTTTCTTCTGTCATTTCGGGATTATTCCTGCTCCTCATTCATGAAAAGTGCTGTCAGGAATACGAATACATATGCCTGCAGGAATCCATCGAAAATATCGAAGTAAAAACTAAATGGTATCGGGATAAGAACCGGAGCCACTGCTTTTAAAAGCTCCATGATAACAAACGCTCCCAATACATTACCGAACAGACGCATGCAAAGTGATAATGGTCTGATCACAATCTCCAGAACCATAATTGGTGCTACGAATGGTACCGGCTTTGCAAAATGCGCCGCCCAATGCTTAAATCCATTCTTCCGGATTCCGGAAAATTCAATCAGGCACATACTCATGATTGCAAGTGCTGCTGTTACATTGAGGTCTTTTGTCGGTGACTTAAATCCGAACAGACCAATGATATTGGCTATCCCAATATAGATAAGCACTGTAATCAGATACGGAATATATTTCCTGTTTTCTTTTCCCATGATGTCTTCAAAGAAGTCCAGTCCTTTTCCTATTGCGGATTCCAATAAAAGCTGAACCTTTCCCGGATTTTCGACGCTCAAGCTTCGGACAAATATGATACAAAGTCCTACGATTACCGCCATGATGATCCAGGTAACTACGACCGACTCTTTTACCGGTATTCCGCCGAATATCGGGATCGTAAACACCGTCTCGCAGTTCAGCTCTTCTAACAGAGTCTCTGTTAAATGTTCCGTATCGCTCCCTCCCTTTCGTTTTATTTATTCTTATTTTAGAGTACTTTTTAGAGTGTCCTCTAAAAGTCATGCTTATATTACGCTCACACTTTTTCTTTGTCAATATTTTCAGCTTTTGTAGATTGTACAGTAAAAAAACCAATTTTTTTATCTATTTTCACCATCTTCATCTATTTTTCTTTTATTTTCTTTAGCTGTTTTTACTTCTATTTTTTGACACTTTTTTTAGTTTGTAGCATTCGAGATTCTTTTTTGACGGATTTTGTGCTTTCGTACAGTTGAATTTTTGGCATTTTTTACAATTATTTTCTTTTATTTTTATGCACTATGTATAGTGACTATGTCGAATATGTATATGGTGGGATGGTTATTTTGTTTTTGGAAATGAAGAGTTGATTTGGACTTGCGCTATCACTATTCCGCACTTGATCCATTAGATATAAAAAAGGACTCAAACTGAGTCCTTCAAGTTACAGGGGATGACAGAATCGAACTGCCGCTAAGAGTTTTGGAGACTCCTGTCATACCATTTGACCAATCCCCTATATGAAATTGTTGATTGCTGAAGCAACCATGGACTATATTAACACAATGGCTGCTTCCTGTCAATCATTTATTCAATATTTTCTTTGCGTCCTTTGCAAATAATTTCTTCGCGCAGGTTTCACTTACAGATCGCCCCTGCTGATCTGATCGATCTTTTTCAGTTCTTCCCGGGTGAACTTCGTATTCTGCACAATCTCCACATTCTGAATGATCTGCTCCGGTCTGGACGCTCCGATCAGCACACTGGTCACATCCTCATCTTTCAGGATCCAGCTCAGTGCCATCTGTGCAAGAGACTGTCCTCTCTCACCTGCCATCTTGTTCAGAGCCTCGATCTGCGCAAGCTTTTCTTTCGTCAATGCATCGGCATGTAGAAATCTTCCATCCACCGCAATCCGGCTGTCTGACGGTATTCCGTGCAGATATTTATCTGTCAGAAGCCCCTGTGCCAGCGGACTAAATGCAATGATTCCTTTTCCCATCTGGTTCGCCGTCTTTTTCAAGCCGTTCTGTTCAATCGTCCGGTCAAAAATGGAATACCGGTTCTGGTTAATGACAAACGGACATTTCAGATCTTCCAGAATCTCCGCTGCACGTACCATTGTCGGACCATCATAGTTAGAAATTCCGACATAAAGTGCCTTCCCACTCTTTACGATGGAATCGAGTGCACCCATCGTTTCTTCCAGTGGGGTATTCGGATCCATTCTGTGATGATAGAAGATATCTACATAATCCAGCCCCATTCTCTTCAGGCTCTGGTCAAGGCTTGCGAGCAGATACTTCCTGCTTCCCCAGTTCCCGTAAGGTCCCGGCCACATATCATAGCCTGCCTTGGTACTGATGATCATCTCGTCCCTGTATGGTGCAAAGTCTTCTTTTAAAAGCTTCCCAAAATTCGTCTCAGCACTTCCGTATTCCGGTCCATAGTTATTCGCAAGATCGAAATGGGTGATTCCCAGATCAAATGCTGTCTTCAACATTGCCTTCATATTCTCCGGATCCGCATTGGTTCCAAAAATGTGCCAGAGTCCTAAAGAAACTGCCGGCAGCAAAAGCCCGCTTTTCCCACAACGGTTATATACCATGATATCATATCTCTCAGATGATGCTGTATACATAATTCATTTTCTCCTTCATTATCTCTGAATTGAAACTTTACTATTTCTTTTACAGATTTCTCTTATCAGATATGATACCTTTTTCCTGCATAAATGTCCAGTAAATCCCGGCATCTGCCCTTTTTCTGCCGGAAAACGGGATTCTTTTTGTAACCGTCAGCCGAAAATTACATCTGTCTCAGAAGATTTACCATTTCGATTGCAGAAAGTGCACAGTCATATCCCTTATTTCCGCCTTTACTTCCGGCTCTTGAAATTGCCTGCTCGATATTTTCAGTCGTGATCACACCAAATAATACCGGCACTCCGGTTGCAAGTCCGACCTGTGCGATCCCTTTGGATACCTCATTGCAGACATAATCATAATGCGTCGTGTCTCCACGGATCACTGCTCCCACACAGATCACCGCATCATACTTTCCGGATGCCGCCATTTTAGAAGCTGCTGTCGGAATCTCAAATGCTCCAGGTACCCATGCTGCCGTTATGTTTTCATCTTCCACGCCATGGCGTACCAGCCCGTCTACCGCACCACCAAGTAGTTTATTGACAATAATCTCATTAAATCTTGAAGCAACAATTCCTACTTTCATTCCCTCTGGTGCTACTACTTTTCCTTCTAATACGTTGATCTGTCTCATGTTTTTTCCTCCTGTAATTAAAATGTTTATTCTATATATAAATACTGTTTATTCTCTTTTTACTGAAATTTGATTTCTTTAAAGATATGTCCCATCTTTTCCTGCTTCGTCTTCATATAAAATGCATCAAATTTCTGCGGTGCTATTTCAATCGGTACTCTCTCATGGATTGCAAGCCCGAAACCGGAAAGTCCATATACCTTCTCCGGATTATTAGTAAGAAGCCTGAGTGATTTTACTCCCAGATCTGATAAAATCTGAGCCCCTACCCAGTATTCCCTGAGATCCGGTGCAAATCCCAGACGGATGTTGGCTTCCACGGTATCGTATCCCTGTTCCTGAAGTTCATACGCTTTCAGCTTGTTGATCAGACCGATTCCCCTTCCCTCCTGTCGCATATACAGAAGAACTCCTCTTCCTTCTCTCTCAATCTGCTTCATCGCCGACTGCAGCTGTTTTCCACAATCGCACCGGAGAGATCCGAAAGTATCGCCGGTCAGGCACTCGGAATGTACACGGCACAGAACGTCTTCCCCATCACCAATCTCACCTTTCACCAGTGCCACATGATGTTCACCGGTAATGTCATTCACATACCCATAGATCTGAAATTCTCCATACTGGGTTGGCATCTTTGCACATGCTTCCCGCACGACATGTTTTTCATGGATTCTGCAGTAATCCTGCAGATCTTTAATCGTAATAAATTTCAGGTCGTACTTCTTCGCCAGCTTCCAGAGATTCTCTGTCCGCATCATCGTTCCGTCCTCTTCCATGATCTCACAGCAGATTCCACATTCTTTCAGTCCGGCAAGACGCATCAGATCAACCGTTGCCTCGGTATGACCATTTCTTACCAGCACACCTCCATGCCTTGCCACCAGTGGAAATACATGCCCCGGTCTTCGAAGGTCCTGTGGTTTTGTTCCTTCTTCTGTCAGGCTACGCATGGTATATCCGCGCTCTGCTGCTGAAATTCCCGTTGTCGTATCCACATGGTCAACGGATACCGTAAATGCAGTCGAATGGTTATCTGTATTTTCAGAAACCATCTGTGGCAGCCCAAGCTGTCCGGCCAGCGCTGCACTCATCGGTGTGCAGATCAGCCCTTTCGCATGGCATGCCATAAAATTGATATTCTCCTGGGTTGCAAATTCCGCCGCGCAGATCATATCCCCTTCATTTTCCCGGTCCGGATCATCCGTTACCAGAACGATCCTTCCCTGGCGTAATTCTTCAAGTGCCTCTTCTACGCTATTGTATTGATACTGTTTCTCCATTTGTTACTTCCTCCTGTCCGATCATAACTCATTTTTATCCTGTTCTTCTTTGTACTCTCCATTTCAATCCCGGAATTTCTTCGCATCAAATTCCATACTCCTCTAATAATTCCATGGTAAGTCCTCCACATTTTCCAGCCGGTTCCGATGGTGTAAGAAACTTTTTAATATACTTCCCTACAATATCATTTTCCAGATTCACCCTGTCCCCAGCTTTTTTCTTCAGCAGCGTGGTTTCCTCTCCGGTATGAGGAATGACTGATACCTGAAAGCTTTTTTCATTTACTTCTGCCACTGTCAGACTGATTCCATCAATACAGATTGAACCTTTTTCTACGATCAGTTCCAGAATCTCCGGCGTTGTCCGGATTTTTACCCATACTGCATTTTCTTCCTTTCTGAGTTCTTCAATCATTCCGGTCCCATCAATATGCCCTGCAACGATATGTCCGCCGAATCTGCCATCTGCCGCCATCGCGCGTTCCAGATTCACTTTTTCACCGATCTTTGTGTCACCGAGGTTGGTTCTTCGCACCGTCTCCGCCATCACATCTGCGGTAAATCCATCTTTTTCCAGGGAAACCACCGTCAGGCAGACACCATTTACCGCAATACTGTCTCCGATCCTGGTTCCACCGAGTACTTTTTTTGCCCGAATCGCAATCTTCCCGGATGATCCAGAAAGTCGGAGTGACCGGATGGATCCGGTTTCTTCTACAATTCCTGTAAACATTTACATTTCCTCCAAAACCTTATACTCTGCCAGAATATCTTCTCCAACCTGCGAGATTCTCATAAGCTGTAGCTTGATGGCATCGTCTACTTTCTCAACTCCAAAGCCTTCCACCGGAGTCTTGCCGCCTCTTCCGCCAAAAATTTTCGGTGCGATAAAAGCTTTCACCTCATTTACAATACCGGATTGCAGGGCATCCTCATTTAAAGTTCCACCGCCTTCAATAAGTACACTGTCAATTCCCAGCTCTCCAAGCTTTCTCATCAGAAGCTGCAGATTGATCTCCCCTTTTTCCGAAGGAACGCTGAGAAGCACGACTCCAAGCTTTTCCAGACTGTGTTTTTTCTCTTCTAAACAAATCGCATTCCCCTTTTCACCGGCATATGCAACGATCGTCCGGTATCTCCCTGCTGTCTGGCAGATCTGACTGTCCAGTGGGATCCTGAGCATACTGTCACAGATAATTCTGACCGGACTTTTCTTTCCCTCCAGACGCACATTCAGCATCGGATCATCTGCCAGAACCGTTCCGATTCCTGCCATGATCGCCATATAGTCATGGCGCATCTCATGTACCAGACTTCTTGCTTCCTCACCGGATATCCATTTTGATGCTCCTGTTTTTGTCGCAATCTTTCCGTCTGCCGTCATTGCGTATTTCATCACCACATAGGGCAGCCCTGTTGTGATATAGTGGAAAAAGACCGGATTTAACGCATCACATTCTTCGCGCAGGAAATCCTCTTCCACCCGGACGCCTGCCTCGCGTAAAATCTTTGCTCCTTTGCCGGACACTTTCGGATTCGGATCTCTCGATCCAATCACAACCCGTGCGATCTTCTGTTCCAGAATCGCTTCCGTACATGGTGGTGTCTTCCCATAATGGCAGCACGGCTCCAGCGTCACATAAAGTGTTGCTCCCTCGGCGCTTTCTGTCAGGGATGCGATTGCGTTCCGTTCTGCATGAAGCTCACCACATTTTTCGTGATATCCTTCCCCGATAATGCTTCCGTCCTTTACGATCACGGCACCAACCATCGGGTTTGGATTTGTCCATCCACGTCCTTTTTTTGCCAGTTCAATTGCACGGCGCATGTAAAATTCATCTGTCATTTTTTCTCCTTTCTCATCTCTCCCGGAAAAACCCCCGGGAAATGTACTTTACTGAACGGTTTAGATCTATCGGATAATTTTCCTGTGAAAATGTTTTTTCCACTTAACCGGAAGTTCCTGTGAAATACGAAAACCCTGACAGCTTTTTTCCTGTCAGGGTTTTCTTTTATTGGTTGTATTTCTGTAGATCCTGCCGTATCTGCAGGAGACCTTCTATCCTGAAAACTTTATTTCCCGGTATAGAAAAAACGCTCTGAAACGATTCACGTTCCAGAGCGTTTTACTTTCTTTATTCCTGTAGATATGATAGAGAATCTTTCTATCAGCAACGATTCAACTTCTTCCATCCAGACTTTACTGTCGGCACTGGAATCTCACCAGTTCATACCTTACGGCTCGCGGGCTTTACCGCCGGTGGGGAATTTCGCCCCGCCCTGAAGCATTATTTGGTTTTACAAACCTTACTATAGCACGGTAACGCAGTAATTGCAAGATTATTTTTTCGACAAACCAGTATGTTTATGCTATTCTTATATGGAGATATCAGAGTCCGCTTATTACCAGGCTGGTACAGATGGTTATTTCATTTAATCTGGCTTTAAGAAAGATGAGGAATTCAAAAACATGTTTCATAAATTTTTAAAATACATTTCCCAGAGTATTTCCGGAATGATCGGTGTCTCCGTCTACATTCTGGCAGATACCTTTTTTATCTCTTACAAATGCGGTGCAGATGGACTTGCTGCCCTGAATCTGATCCTGCCGGTGTTCGGTCTGGTCTTCGCAATCGGTTCGATGATCGGAATCGGCTCCGCCACACGATACAATATCAGCACAGCCAAAGGTTCACCTTCGGACTACTATTTTACCCAGTCCATCTTCTGGTGTCTCATATGCAGCATTCCTTTTATGCTCACCGGAATCTTCATTCCGCATAAAGCACTTGCACTTTTAGGAGCAGATGCCGGGCTCATCCGGCTTGGACGTAATTATATGCGTATCGTCCTGCTCTTTACCCCGTTTTTTATGTCAAACTATACCTTCACGGCATTTGCGAGGAATGACCATGCGACCTCTATCGCCATGATCGGTTCCATTTCCGGAAGCTTCTTTAATATTTTATTTGACTATATTTTCATGTTCCCTTTGAATCTTGGATTTCTGGGGGCTGCACTTGCAACCGCTCTTTCACCGGTTGTGACGATGCTGGTATGTTCGACACATTATCTTGGAAAGAATAACCATGTAGAGTTTCACTGGCGCAAGCCCTCTCTTCGCCGGATCATCGGATGCTGCCAGCTTGGTGTTTCTGCATTTTTTGCTGAAATTTCTTCCGCTGTCATTACGATTATATTTAACATGCTGATCCTGCGCATTGCGGGAAATATCGGGATCGCAGCCTACGGCGTAGTTGCAAATATTTCACTGGTCGCAATGGCGATCCTAAACGGACTTGCCCAGGGTGCACAGCCGCTGATCAGCCAGAGTTACGGAAAAGGTGAACATGATCTAGTCCGTAAATTTCTCAACTGGTCTCTTGCTGCAGCACTTCTAATCGAGCTTGTGATCGTTGTACTGATCTACGGATTTACGGATACCTTTATCAGTATCTTTAACAGCGAACATAATCTCCAGCTGCTTGCTTACGCCCATACTGGTCTTAGGCTTTATTTCCTGGGCTTTTTAGCCGCCGGTATCAATATTGTGCTGGTTGCCTATTTTTCCGCAATCGACCGGGCACTTCCTGCCGTCCTTGGTTCTGTTATGCGCGGCATTATCGCAATTGCTTTCTGTGCGATTCTGTTCTCACAGCTTCTGGGGCTGAATGGAATCTGGCTTTCTTTCTTAGGATCGGAAATCATCACATTTTTTGTGATTCTGATTTTCCGGAAATCTTGATTTTGTAATTGACAATTTTTCTTTTATCATGTATTCTTTAATTATAGTAATGATTCTTATTATTGAGTTTAAAAGTCAGGAGGAATGTCATATGGATAAAAAAGCACTTTACAATTTATCTTATGGAGTATTTATGCTTGCAACACGCTCTGGGAATGTAGTAAACGGATGTATTACCAACACCTGCATCCAGGTTGCGAATAATCCGGTACGAATCGCAATCTCTGTGCTGAATAGCAACTATACCTGTGATCTGATCAAAGAGAGCGGCATTTTTACGTTAAGCCTGCTTGACCAGACCTGCTCTTTTGAAACGATCCGGCATTTCGGTTTCCAGTCCGGCAGAGATGTTGATAAATTCGCAAATATCACTGCACCTGCAGATGAAAATGCAGTTCCTTACCTCGGATGGCAGACATGTTCTGTTCTCAGCGCAAAAGTAGTTTCCAGTCAGGATCTTGGAACACACACCCTTTTTATTGCTGAAGTAACCGATGCGAAACTTTTAAGTGACAATCCGCCTCTGACTTACGCAGATTATCAGGCACATGTAAAGCCAAAACCAGAACAGAAAAAAGAGGATAAGAAGATTATCGGATGGCGCTGTAAGATCTGCAATTATGTATACGAAGGAAGCAATCTTCCGGAAGAATTCACCTGCCCGCTCTGTGGACACGGCGCAGATGATTTCGAACCCATTTATGAAAATGCATAGCCTGTTAGAAAATAGACGTTTCAAAAAGAGGGAGTGTATGACTTGAGTTTAAGTCACGCACTCCCTCTTCCAAATTTCCTGTTTTCCGATATTCCTTTTCTAAAACACCATCAGTTTATAAATATTTTCCACATCTTTCTGATCGAGAGTTGCAAATCCTTCCACTGTACCTGTATTTACATCTCCATAACAGCAGATATGTGCCAGCTTTTCAATATCTTCTTCTTTGGCTCCAAGCTCTGCAAAATTCTTTGGCATTCCAATCAAAATTAAAAAGTTTCGAAGTGCCTCAATTCCTTCCCGTGCCGTTCTCTTTGGATCTGTAAAATCCATCTGACAGCCCCAGACACGGACTGCAGCCTGTGCAAAACGCATCACATTGTGTTCCAGAGTATAAGTAAATACAGCCGGCATAACAACCGCAAGTCCTGCACCATGCGCGCAGTCATATAATGCAGATAATTCGTGCTCGATGTTATGGCTTGTCCAGTCCTGTGTACGTCCTACTCCGCAGGAATTGTTGTGCGCCATCATACCTGCCCACATGATATTTGCTCTTGCCTGATAATTATCCGGATCTGCAATGACTCTCGGTCCTTCATGGATCATCGTCAGAAGAAGTCCTTCGATCATACGGTCTGTCACCTCTACTTCTTCGGTATTGGTCAGATAACGCTCATACAGATGTGCCATAATATCCGTAATTCCGCAAGCTGTCTGATATGCCGGAAGTGTCTGTGTAAGTGTCGGGTTCATGATCGTGAATTTCGGACGGAATGCTTCTCCGGTTGCCCCTCTTTTGAACATTCCTTCTTCTTTTGTAATAACAGAGTCCGGTGATCCTTCGCTTCCTGCTGCTGAAATCGTAATAACTGTTCCGATCGGAAGTGCTTCTTCGACAAGCTTTCCTTCATAATAATCCCAGAAATCTCCATCGTAAACCGCACCTGCCGCAATCGCCTTTGCGGAATCAATGGTACTTCCGCCTCCGACTGCAAGTACAAAGTCTACTTTTTCTTTCCGGCACAGATCAATTCCTTCATATACAAGACCACTTCTCGGATTTGGCTTTACGCCTCCTAATTCTACATAAGAAATTCCTTCCCCATCCAGAGATTTTTTAACACGGTCCAAAAGTCCGGAACGAATGACAGAACCTCCGCCATAATGGAGCAGTACACGGTTGCCGCCAAAACGTTTTACATACTTTCCGGTATCATTTTCAGTATCCTTACCAAAAGCAAAATAAGTCGGTGCATAAAATGTGAAATTTTCCATCTTTTATTTCCTTCTTTCCTCTTATGATTTTCTGCTAATTTTTAGTATAAATCCTTTTTTGGGCCTTCGCAAGATGACGTAGAAAATATTATTCTCTCCCTGCTCTTCGGATAAATTTTCATAATACATCCAAGCCAAAATCAGTATTTTCCCATATGCACACAAAATGGCTGCCACCCGGACAGCCATTTCCCATATCTCTTTATTTTCCGGCTTCTTCTACAGCCGCTTTCATTTTCTTCACATACTCAGCCACATACGGCACACAATCCTCACCATACTTTGCAACGATCTTCACGATTGCCGATCCCACGATCGCACCATCGGAAAGGGATGCCATCTCCTTTGCCTGCTCCGGCTCGGCAATTCCAAAACCTACCGCGCAAGGGATATCTGTCACTTCTCTTACCTTCTCGATCATATCACCGATATTGGTTGTAATCTGCTTTCTTACTCCGGTAACACCAAGTGAAGACACGCAATAGAGAAATCCTTCCGCTTCTTTTGCAATCATTTTGATTCTTTCATGGGAAGTCGGCGCGATCAACGATACCAGTTCGATCCCATATTCCTTACATACTCCTGAAAGCTCTCCCTTTTCCTCGAACGGAACATCCGGTACGATCACGCCTGCCATACCGCATTCCACACATCGCTGCATGAACTTCTCTTTTCCGTAAGTAAAAATTGGATTGACATAAGTCATAAATACCATCGGAATATGGATCTCATCCTTTACTTCTTTTATCGCATCAAATAATTTGTCCAGAGTACAGCCCGCTGAAAGTGCCCGTTCGTCTGCCTCCTGGATCACCGGTCCTTCTGCGATCGGATCAGAAAATGGGATTCCGACCTCGATCAGGTCTGCTCCTGCCTCCTGCATTGCAAGGATCAGTTTTTTCGTCACATCCAGGGACGGATCCCCTCCTGTGATAAATGGGATAAATGCTTTTTTATTTTCAAATGCTTCGCTTATCTTATTCATAGATTTCCACTCCTCTGTATCTTGCAATTGCCGCTACGTCTTTGTCTCCACGTCCGGATACGGTTACAACGATGATCTTGTCCTTGTCCATAGTCGGTGCCAGCTTCATTGCATAGGCGATCGCATGTGCACTTTCTACTGCCGGGATGATTCCCTCTGTTCTTGACAGATATTCAAATGCATTTACCGCTTCCTCGTCGGTGATCGGCACATACTCCGCTCTGCCTTCAGCTGCAAGCATTGCATGCTCCGGTCCGATTCCCGGATAATCCAGTCCTGCTGAAATCGAGTAAACCGGTGCGATCTGTCCGTCTTTGTTCTGGCAGAACAGAGATTTCATACCATGGAAAATTCCAGTTGTACCATTTGCGATCGTTGCCGCATTTTTCTCAGTATCCACACCAAGTCCTGCTGCCTCACATCCGATGAGCCGGACTTCCTTATCCGGAATAAATTCGTAAAATGTTCCCATCGCATTGCTTCCGCCTCCGACACAGGCAATCACTGCATCCGGAAGACGTCCTTCTTTTTCCAGCATCTGCGCTTTGATCTCTTCTCCGATGACCTTCTGGAAATCACGGACGATCATTGGAAATGGATGTGGTCCCATAACAGAACCTAATACATAAAGAGTATCATCCATACGGTTTGCCCATTCCCTCATAGTTTCGTTGACCGCATCTTTGAGCGTCATGGTTCCGCTTGTAACTGCGTGTACCTTTGCTCCAAGAAGTTCCATACGATAGACATTCAGTGCCTGACGGTCCGTATCCTCTTTTCCCATAAAGATTTCACATTCCATATCCATCAGTGCTGCAGCTGTCGCTGTTGCCACGCCGTGCTGTCCGGCTCCGGTCTCTGCAATGACACGGGTTTTTCCCATTTTCTTTGCAAGAAGCACCTGACCTAAAACGTTGTTGATCTTATGTGCACCGGTATGGTTCAGATCTTCACGTTTCAGATAAATCTTTGCTCCGCCAAGATCTCTGGTCATCTTCTTTGCCTCATATAAAAGTGACGGGCGACCTGCATAGTTCTTTAACAGATCATCCAATTCCCGGTTAAATTCCGGATCATTTTTATATTTCTCGTAGGCTTCTTCTACCTCATGCACCGCATTCATCAGTGTTTCCGGCACATACTGTCCGCCGTATTCTCCATATCTTCCTTTACTCATGATTTCGTACCCTTTCTATGAATTCCTCTATTTTTGTTTCATCCTTCACGCCATCCGTTTCGACTGCGCTGCTCACATCCACCGCAAACGGATTGCATCTGGAAATATTTTCGTTTACATTTTCTGCATCCAGACCACCTGCAAGAAAATATGGCTTTGTAAGCTTTGGGATCAGTGCTTTGTCAAAACTGATTCCACTGCCACCATATTGCCCTTTTACATAAGTATCCAGAAGCAGATAATCCACATCCAGCTTTTCTGCCTCCAGAATCTGCTCTTTGGACTGCACCCGCACCGCCTTGATAAGCGGAGTATCCGGCAGGTTCTTCCTGATCTCTTCTATATAACATTCATCCTCATTCCCGTGAAGCTGCACCAGCTGAATGATCCCTTCCCGGCAAAATTCTGTGACATTTGGGATCGGTTCATTTACAAAAACTCCGACTGCCGGAATATCCGGATCCAGTGCTTCATGTAGTTTCCCCGCCTGTTTTTTGTCAATTTTTCTCTTGCTTTCAGCAAATACAAACCCGACAAAATCCGGCTTCAGGCGATTCACGATCCCGATGTCTTCCGGTCTTTTCAGACCACATATTTTAATTTTAGTTTTTCCCATTTATAAGCTTCCACCATTCAGTTTTTCAAGCGCCGCTTTCTTATCCGGGCTTCTCATCAGTGTCTCACCGATCAGTACCCCGCTCACTTTCGCCTCGCGCAGTTTTTCAATATCTTCCGCTGTCTTTATCCCACTTTCTGCCACAAAAAGTACATTTTCCGGTGCCAGACCACGGAGCCGGATGCTGTTACCGATATCCACGGTGAAATCCTTCAGATTCCGGTTATTTACACCGATTACCCTTGCTCCTGCTTCAATCGCTGACTGCATTTCTTCTTCATCATGGACTTCCACCAATGCGGAAAGGCCAAGCCGGTCCGCAACTTTTATGTATCTTTTCAGTGTCTCGGTATCCAGAAGTGCGCAGATCAAAAGCACCACTGAAGCCCCCAGTGTCTTTGCCTCATAGATCATATACTCATCAATGGTAAAATCCTTTCTGAGCACCGGGATCGATACATTTTCCGTAATTTCTTTCAGATAAGCATCCTTCCCCTGAAAATATTTTGGCTCTGTCAGACAGGAAATCGCGGCTGCCCCTGCTTTTTCATACTCCCTCGCAATCTCCAGATACGGGAAATCCTGCGCGATCACACCTTTTGACGGGGACGCTTTTTTCACCTCACAGATATAATGGATCCCCGGCTCTGCAAGTGCTTTTTCAAATGGGAATCCGGTATTGGCATCCATCGCCATTGCCCTTCTGCAGATTTCCGAATACGGAACCTTTCTTTTTGCTTTTTCCACACGCAGCTTCGTATCTGCTGCAATCTTTTCTAAAATCATTGCCCTCTCCTATTTTGCTGCGACTGCTTTTGTTGCCTCACGGAACTCTTCGTACTTCTTAAGTGCTGCTCCGCTCTCGATCAGTTCTTTTGTTTTCTCCACGCCTTCGGCAAGCGTGATTCCGTCAATTCCAAGGTAAAGTGCCATACCTGCATTCATCAGAACCACATCTCTCTTTGCCCCAGTCTCTTTTCCGGTCAAAATATCCATCGTGATCTGTGCATTTTCTTCCGGTGTTCCTCCGATCAGATCGGCAAGCGGGCATCTGGACAGCCCGAACTGTTCCGGTGTGATCGTATAAGAAGTAATTTCTCCAAAACGGATTTCGTGTACATCCGTTTCTCCGGTGAGTGTAATTTCATCCAGCCCGTCCTCGCCACAAACGGCAACGCCCCTGGTTACACCCAGGTTGGAAAGTACCTCTGCCATCGTTCCCGCAAGCTCTTTATCATATACACCGAGAAGCTGCATGGTTGCCGCTGCCGGATTGGAAAGAGGTCCGAGAATGTTGAATACCGTTCTCACTCCTAGCTCCTTTCTGACCGGTGCCGCATATTTCATCGAAGAGTGGTAAACCGGTGCAAACATGAAGCAGATACCAGTCTCGTTTAATACTTTTTCATTCTGCTCCGCAGTAAGTGCAACTTCCACGCCAAGCTTTTCAAGAACATCAGCCGCTCCGCTCCGGCTGGACACGCTGCGGTTTCCATGCTTTGCAACCGGCACGCCGCCTGCTGCCACTACAAATGCAGAGGTTGTGGAAATGTTGAAGGTTCCCACCTGGTCTCCGCCCGTTCCGACGATATCAATGACTTCCCTCTCCGGTTTGATCTTCACACCCTTTTCACGCATCACTTCTGCAAATGCGGTGATCTCATCAATGGTCTCACCCTGCATGGAAAGTGCCATCAAAAGACCTCCCATCTGCGCCTGCGTTGCAGTACCATCCATCATTTCTTCCATGACACCTCTTGCCTCTTCGTATGTAAGATCTTCTTTTCTTGTTAACTTTGCAATTGCTTCTCTGATCATATTTTTCCTCCATCTTGTCTGCCTTGTTGTCTCTGCTGTTTTATGTAAAATGTATTTTATTAAATTTTCACGTGTACCTGAAATCCTTACTTCTTCTTTCTGTTCGATACCATATGATCCGGGCAACACCTTTCCTCTCTACAGCCCCAGGAAATTCTCCAGAATCTTCCTTCCCTTCGGTGTCAGAATCGATTCCGGATGAAACTGTAATCCGTACACCGGATACTCTTTGTGCTGGACTGCCATCACTTCTCCGTCATCTGCAGTAGCTATCACTTTTAAAGTTCTCGGTATCTTTTCGGTATCTGCCGCCAGAGAATGGTATCTTGCCGCATCGATTTCTTCCGGCATTCCCTGAAAGATCGGACTTGCTGTGTCAATTTTTACGTTGCTTTTTTTACCATGCATCAATTCCTTTGCATGGATGATCTCACCGCCGTAGGCTTCGCAGATTGCCTGATGCCCAAGGCAGACTCCCATGATCGGAAACTTGCCCTGCAGCTTCTGTACCACTTCTTCACACACACCGGCATCCTTTGGATATCCCGGTCCCGGAGATAAGATGATCTTATCCGGATGCAGATTCTCAATTTCTTCTACCGTAAGCTCATCATTTCGGATGACCTTAATATCCGGGTTGATACTTCCTGCCATCTGCACCAGATTGTAGGAAAAGCTGTCGTAATTATCAATTAAAAGAATCATTATTCCAGTACCTCCTTTGCTGCCTTGATCGCATTCATCACAGCTGCTGCTTTGTTTGCTGATTCCTGGTATTCATTTTCCGGAATACTGTCGGCTACAATTCCGCCGCCCGCCTGTACATAGACTCTTCCGTCTTTCTTGACTGCCATCCGGATCGCAATACAGGTATCCATATTGCCGGTGAAATCCAGGTATCCGAGTGCACCTCCGTAAACACCTCTCTCTTCGCTTTCCAGCTCCTCGATGATCTCGCATGCACGGATCTTTGGCGCACCGGAAAGAGTTCCTGCCGGAAGTACAGACTCGATCGCGCTGAGTGCATCACAGTCATCCCGGATATCTCCTTCCACCTGTGAGCAGATGTGCATGATCTTTGAATACTTGTGGATCATCATATATTTCGTAACTTCCACCGAATCGAATTTGGAAATCCGCCCCAGATCATTTCTTCCAAGATCTACCAGCATGTTATGCTCGGAAAGCTCTTTTTCATCGGAAAGAAGATCTGCTTCCAGTTCCTGATCCTCTTCTTCTGTCAGTCCTCTTGGTCTGGATCCTGCTACCGGGAATGTGGTAAGCCTGCCATTTTCCAGCCGGACAAGCGTCTCCGGCGAGGTACTCATGATCTCTTCGTCATCAATCTTCATGTAAACCATGTACGGAGACGGGTTCGTGGTTCTGAGTACCCGGTAAGGATTGATCAGACTTCCCTCATACGGGCTGGAAAACTGTCTGGAAATGACTGCCTGGAAAATATCTCCGTCCACGATATACTCTTTTGTCTTTTCAACCAGCTTACAATACTCTTCTTTACTGACATTGCAGGTAAAATCAATCTTACTTTTTGACACCGGGATATCTGCTGTCTGCTGGCTTCGGATCAGGTTTGCCAGATCCTGGATCTGTGCGGTTGCCTTTCCATAATTCTCCATCACCTTATCTGTTTTCATATTGACGATAATGCTGATCTTCTGTTTCAGGTGGTCATAGGCAATGACCTTATCGAAAAGCATCATATCATAGTCATTGAAGGTTCCTTTTTTGATCTTCAGCTTCGGCTCTGCGTATCCGATCATCGCATAAGCAAAATATCCGACAAATCCTCCGGCAAATGGTGGCAGTCCGGCAAGCCGCGGCGCTTTATAATCTTTCAGGATCTCCCGCAGCACTTCAAGCGGTTTGTCTGTCACTTTTTCCGTTTCTTCGCCGTCCTTTTCTATCGTTACTTTTCCACAACTGCATTTTACACGCATCACCGGATCAAACCCAAGGAAAGAATAACGTCCCCACTTTTCGCCTCCCTCTACACTCTCCAGCAGATAATAGCGTTTGCTGACTGCTGCGAGCTTCCGTAGAAGTGTGATCGGTGTAATAACATCTGCGTAGATTTCACGGCAAACCGGAATGATGTCATAATCCGGTGCCATTTTTAAAATTTCATCACAATCTGGGTACATGATTCTTTCCTCCTGAATTTTCGTTGTTGTTTTTATGTTGAGTAAGCTTGTTATTGAATGATTTACACCGGGCGTGCGTCTTTACACACCTCGATTTCGCTACGCTGCATCTCGGTCGTGTGAATACTGCTTATACGTCCTGTAAAGAATCATTCTTTGTGCGAGCACAAAAATGATTCTTTTTCGGACGTGCACGTCCTCTTTGTAGCACGCAAAAAGAGCCTTCGTCCTCGTATAAGTTTTCACTTATACAGGGACAAAAGCTCTTGAAATTCTACTTCTGCGGTACCACCCTTATTGCCGGTCTGCGCCGACCTCTCAACTGCGTACTGACATACACATCTCCTTGGTAACGGGCGAGCATCCCGTCAGCGTCTACTCCTGCTCTGCAGTTTCAAGCTGCCCTCACAAGTCCATTCGGTAAAAACTCTTACTACTGCCTTCCCACCACCGGCAGCTCTCTGGAAATAAATATCTTTACTTACTCCTCTTGTTCATCGGTTTATCGCTTTAATTAGTTACATTATATGCTGATATTTTCCATTTGTCAACTGATTTTTTTTATTTATTTTTGCAAAATTCCGCAATTGTCTCAATTACTTTGTTCATCTGAAATGGCTTCGGCAGATGTGCATTCATTCCTGCTTCCATACATCTTCTGGCATCCTCTTCAAATGCATTCGCCGTCATTGCAATGATCGGAATATCTTTTGCATCCTGCCGGTTCATCGTGCGAATCCTTTTCGTTGCAGTGATTCCATCCATGTTTGGCATCATGATATCCATCAGGATCGCATCAAAAGTTCCCGGTTCACTTCCGACAAATGCATCGACCGCCTGCTGTCCATCCTTCACCAGAGTAATGTGAGCGCCTTCATCCTTCAGCAATACCTCTGCAATCTCCGCATTCAGCTCATTGTCTTCCGCAAGCAGAAGACTGAGTCCAGAGATACTCAGTGTCTCCTCTTCCGGAAGGCTCTCCACCTTTTTCTTTTCCTGCGCCACCTCAAAAGGAAGCGTGATGATAAATGTACTGCCCTTTCCCTCTGTACTGCTCACTTCGATTGTACCATTCATTTTGTGGACAAGTGTATTGACAATTGCCATTCCAAGTCCGGTCCCGTTATAAACACTTCTTGCGTCCGTATGTTCCTGCGCAAACGGTTCAAAGATATGCTTCAAGAATTCCTGGCTCATCCCTCTTCCCGTATCTGAAATGATCCATCGATAGGTGACAATTCCATCCTTCAACCCTAAATTTTCCAGACGGATCTTTACTTTTCCACCAACCTGATTATATTTCACACAGTTCCCATACACATTCAGGAAAAGCTGACGGACATGTAATGCACTCGCATACACATACGGGAACTCTACCTTATCCGATGTTCTGTCATACTCTATGTTAACACCTGCTTCTGCTGCACGTTGCTCCATGATCGTCAGAATATCCCGCGATAACTCATTTAAATTTACCACCTCATGTGCCAGAACCATCTCTCCACTTTCCAGTTTGCTCATCTGCAGCACATCATTAATCAGTGCCAGAAGATGATTGGCTGCTACCAGCATTTTCTCCCGGTTTTTATCTACCTGTTCTCTATCGTCCGGATGCTTCGCGTCAATCTTAAGTAAACCGATAATTCCATTTAACGGTGTCCTTATATCGTGGCTCATCCGGGAAAGGAATCCTGTCTTCGCAGTGTTCGCCGCCTTCGCTTCCTCTGCCGACTTTTTGATTTTTTCTGCGTAACGCGCCTCTTTATAACTCCGCATTCTACGTTGCCAGTACAGCATCGCGATCAGGACCGCAAGGAGTGCACTTAACAGACTGTTCAGCCAAAGCTGTGATTTGGAATACCATCCTTCTTTCGGGCATATTTCAAAATACCAGGTATCATTCGGAACCTCACATACGACTTCCAGGGCATTATCCATCACCGGTTCCTCGCATTGCGCAATCGTGAGCTTTTTACCTGTGACAGGATTCTTTTTCCATACCTGATAATGATAAGATGCTTCCTCCAGCTTTTCCAGCTCAACCTCATCTATAAATTTCTCCCAGTCAATAACCAGAATCGTAAATCCCCAGAATTCTTCCTGCCCGTTTTCTCCTTTCACATAGACCGGATCGAATAATAATGCGCCATCTCCGCCCTGCACCAGCTGAAACGGACCTGCGATCGTATATTCTCCACTGTTTTTTGCGATTGTTGCACTTGTCTTCCGATCCGGGTCAGTAAGCATGTCCAGTCCCATTGCTTCTTCATTCCCACTCAGCGGATACACAGACGATACGGTGCCGCCTTTTGCCAGTTCGATCACATCGATCACATCATCATCGGCCATCATAAACCCGGAAAGCTCCGTAAAATGTTCATCGGATATCGTACTTTCGGACTCAATGATCTGTTTCAGCAGATCGGATTTTGACAGATATTTATTAATCTGCGCCTCTATTCTCCGGACTGTAGCCTCCGCTGTATACGTCGCTTTTAGTTTTTCTTCATTTATACGGTTCATTATCTGCAAATGCACCGCACAGTTTATCCCGATAAACATAACAATAAATACCAGTATTGTCTTGTTCCGGATTCTCCCAGTATATTTTTTCTTATCCATAGCTGTATTTTCTCTTAGTTGTCCTCCAGAGCAAACTCTGTAAATTTCTCCATCTCTTTTGTTTTAAACTTGTTTTTATGATAGAAAATCTGACGATACATCGTAATTTCTATATCTTTCACATCCAAAAGTGTGAGTTTCTTTTTCTCAATATCATCTTCCACTGCAAAACGTGGCAGGAATGAAACGCCTCCCCCATACATCAGCATTTTTTTGATAAATGCAGTATCACTGATCTCCAGCATCGGAGAAAGCTCTTTTCTTCTTAACGCCAGCTGACCATCAAGTGCCTGCCTGTAATTGGCATTGCGCTCTGTAAGATAAAAAGGCTCTTTCAGCAGATCATCAAGCAACAAATTTCTTTCTTTTGCCAATCGATGACTGACCGATGTCACAAACATAACCGGTTCTGCCTTCTCCATCACCTTGATCCAGTTGCTGTCCCATCTTGGTGTATCCAGAATATAGATCAGATCCAGTTCATTATGTTCCATCATCTGGATCAGCTTTTCCGGAGAATCTACCGTGATCCGGATAGAAACCCTGGGATACTGTTCCCTGAATTTCCTTATGATCTTTGGAAATTTCACCGTACACAGAGACTCGATCGTCCCGATGTGAAGTGGATTTTTCAATTCATCCGTATCATTCATGGATGCTTTCGCCTGATGAACATCATAAAGAATCCGGTTGGCATGCTCCAGAAATTCTTCCCCCTGCGGGGTAAGCACCACTTTCTTTCCTGTCCTGTCGAACAGCCTTTTCCCAAGTTCGTTTTCCAGCTGGCGGATCTGAACCGTCACTGCCGACTGCGAATACCCCAGCATCTCTGCCGTTCTGGAAAAGCTCTGCATCTGCGCGATCTGTATAAAAGTCTGTAATTGACGTAATTCCATCTTCTGACTCCATTATGAAAAATTTTCAACATCTTCATAAAATCTATGAATTTGTTTCACTCATAAGTTGATGGTACAATATAACTAATAAGACGTCAATCCTTTTTACGTACGTGAAACTATTTTTTACAGGAGGTTTACTATGTCCTTTATCAGTGTTTTTGATGTCATGGGACCGAATATGATCGGACCATCCAGCTCCCATACTGCAGGAGCTGCCAGAATCGCTCTGCTTGCAAGAAAGCTTCTCACCGGTTCTCTTAAAAAAGTAGAATTTACCCTTTATGGATCTTTTGCCAAAACCTATCATGGTCATGGTACGGACCGTGCTCTTCTCGGCGGTATTATGGGTTTTGCCACCGATGACGTGCGGATCCGCGATTCCTTCCAGATCGCAACAGACAATGGAATCGAATACGCTTTCATTCCGAACAACTTAGAGACCGACGTACACCCGAATACCGTTGATATCCTGATGGTAAATGAAAAAGGTCAGGAGATGACGATCCGCGGAGAATCGTTAGGCGGCGGAAAAGCCCGTCTGTGCCGGATCAATGGTGTGGAGGTTGATTTTACCGGAGAATACAGCTCGATCGTCGTTGTCCAGAAAGATGCACCGGGCGTTGTTGCTTACATTACCAAATGCCTCAGCGAACTTGGAATCAATATCGCATTCATGCGTCTGTTCCGCGAATCCAAAGGAAATACCGCTTATACCATCGTAGAATCCGATGATCTGGTACCGGAAGATATCGCAGATACAATCAGAAGAAACAAAAATGTATACAACGTTATGGTTGTTCAGATGTAATTGGAAGGAGAATACAGATTATGGATTTTAGAAATGCAAAAGAATTATTAAAAGTCTGTCAGGAACAAGACCTTTCAATTTCTGCTGTGATGCTTCAGAGAGAGCTCACAGAGGGAGAACAGGATCCGGAAGAGACAGACCGCAAAATGGATCGTGTTCTTGAGATCATGAAATCAGCCGCTTCTACTCCGATCCATACCCCGGTCAAATCCATGGGTGGACTGATCGGTGGCGAAGCAAAAAAGATCTCAGATCACAAAGATACCGGAAAAGGTCTTTGCGGAGATCTTCTGGAAAGAGCTGTCATTTACGCGATGGCAACTCTGGAAACCAATGCTTCCATGGGTGTGATCGTAGCTTCCCCGACTGCCGGATCTGCCGGTATCGTTCCGGGACTTCTGCTTGCCCTCCAGGAAACCTATGATCTTTCCGATGAACAGATCAAGCAGGGACTTTATAATGCCAGCGCAATCGGTTATCTTGCTATGCGCAATGCAACTGTCGCCGGAGCAGTCGGTGGATGTCAGGCAGAAGTCGGAATCGCATCTGCAATGGCGGCATCTGCAACCGTTGAACTGATGGGCGGATCCCCGGAACAATCCCTTGCTGCAGCATCCACTGTTCTTATGAATATGCTCGGTCTGGTCTGCGATCCGGTCGGCGGGCTGGTCGAATATCCTTGCCAGAACCGTAATGCTGCCGGTGTGGCAAATGCAACGATCGCTGCAGAGATCGCCCTTTCCGGAGTACGCCAGCTGATTCCATTCGATGAAATGCTGGAAGCGGTGTACACTGTAGGAAAGCGTCTTCCGGCAGAGCTTCGGGAGACAGCTCTCGGCGGATGCGCAACGACACCGTCTGCATGCGCAGCCTGCCATATGTGTGATTAAGCTGTGTAATGTTTTGCAAATATAGACCAGCACACACTGCTTACAATTTTACGATATAAAAAGCTTCTTTTTCAGAAACGGCCCTCCTGTTTTTCTGAAAAGAAGCTTTTTTGTTTACTTATTTTGATTTCCTCACTTACTCATGTTTTTGAGGATTGCGAGAGTGCAAAGCACGTAGCAATCTGGTATCAAAGGGG